>Ga0209611_10005894_pt1 | contig 20352 bp, 18 predicted proteins | sample S1TSphgellanicum_3_FD_187693 | JGI IMG/M metagenome (GOLD analysis project Ga0209611, IMG submission 187693) | Host-associated microbial communities from peat moss isolated from Minnesota, USA - S1T2_Fc - Sphagnum magellanicum MG (SPAdes) (version 2) | ecosystem: Host-associated > Plants > Peat...
TACAATGCCATCACAACATCATTTAATGATTATATCAACATTTAATTTTGAACACATTGTTAAAGTGTTATAAAAACACAGATTCATGGAAGGGGCAAGTTTGTGAGTAAAAGAGATGCAACAAAAAAAACATTATATGCAAAAATTGTCACAAACAAAATGTTTGTGAATCCAAACAAAATCATAAAAATCACTTGTTTCAAGAATGAATCTTTTAAAATAAACTATTTTGCAAAATATTTTAAAATCACGATTTACAAATCAATTTTAATTCAAATTTTTTTTTCTTAAAAGCCAAAAAGATGTTGCATTATACTATTATGTCAAATTTTATTTTTAAAAATTCCCATTAAAATGTTATTTTCAATGCATTTCAATTTTTAAAAACAAATCATTTAAACATAATTTTTGTTACATTGTATTAATTTAAGTGTTCTTAAATATTTTATATTCGTTAGATTCATTTCAAACTTATTCAAATGTTTTGATAATATATTCAGAATATTATTGTACAAGTTCATTCAAAAAATTCAACATCAACGTAAGTTTCATGAACACAATGAAAAATTATACAATGGTTACATTCCAAAGTGGGTCCTATTACCTTGTTTGGACCTTTGCTAAAAATGATGCTACAATGACAAGATGAATCATACTTGTGCAATGACAAGATGCAAGAAAACATAAAAAGAATACACTATTTACAACTTATTAATTGAGAATTAGATATAATAATTTATTTGCAATCTTAAGCATTGAAATCTTGATTTTTCAAAAAATATTACCATAGTGACAACAAATGAACACCTTCAGTAACACTACAAGTTTGTGTAGTGATAATACTACTACATCATCAGCTAGGGTAGTTATTTACAAATAAGTTTGGGCAAGTTTGAACAAAAAATACGTACCCACACGTCATAGTTTTCAATGTAGGGAACGACTTTGGGAATTTTTGGAGAACAATATATCAATATATCAAATATATCAATATTGTTCTCCGAAAATGTAAACAAGGAATTTAGAGGGTGTAAATTAGGAGCATCAATATGGACTTTATAGGGATTTTTTGTTTCATGGGAACAAGATTGCAAAAAAAATGCAAAAAAATAAAATTATTTTGTGATTTTCTTAAACAGGAGTGTGAATCTTGATAACAATGATGGAAAAATATTTAGGGATGTGAATTTGGGGAATATGAGCTAGATACATAAAAGGTTTGGCTTATCTCTCCCCAACGGATTCAAGTCATAAGGTTGTCACATTTGGGCTAATATTAAAATAAACTACACTAGTGTACTTCAACAATGTCGGTGGGAATAGTACTCATATGTGACACAACCAAGACATCCATATTTTGACTACGCCCACAAAATGCTCATCTTAACAGTGTGGGTAAAGATTAGATTTACTAGCCCGCTCCCCTAAGACATCCATTATTTTGGCCCCACTCACACAATGGTCAAGTGTGTGGCCACCCCATCTTTGTTAATAGAATTCAAAGTGCACTCTCTTTTCAACCTACTTGACACAGCTTGCAATTTTGTGACAATTGTAACCAACAAATTTAGAATCCCTATGAAGGATCAATAGTTTGGTCACAAGAAAGTAGCATTGGATTTAGTGTTCTTGTTCGCCCACACTTTATGTTCTATGAGGTGTTAGTTCCATCACTATACCTGGGTAAGTAAGAACACAATGGGGCCCCCATCCTCTTGAATGTCAGATCTGACTTTGGCCTTTTCCTCCGGTAGTACATTCATCATCACTTTGTTTTGATTTAGATTGCTCGAGCAAACAACAACAGTTGTTTTGGAAATCTCATTTGACCCTCAAGAGTTTGGGTCAATAAAGTTATCCATAAAGTCAGGCGATTAGGGGGTGAGAAGGCCCAGTTTCGACATAATAATAGGGCATTGTGAGTTTCAGCATTTCATACTGAGATTTAATAAAATCTTCTTACTTTGTGGAAACCACTGAAAGAGGGGATAAGTGGTGAAAGGCCCAGTTGCGACATAATAGGGCATTATGAGTTTCAGCATTTCATACTGAGATTTAATAAAATCTTCTTACTTTGTGGAAACCACTGAAAGAGGGGATAAGGGGTGAAAGCAGAGGGGATAGGGGGCTGAAAGAGAGGGTGACTTTGGGATCTGGTTTGAATTTTGTTGTAAAGGATAGATATATACTGGATTAAATTACGGTTGCCAGTTTATTGCTCACCCTTGCAAGGAAACTTTGCTATCTTGCCTTTGACTTCTTTATTCTTATTTTCAAGAAGTATTATAAAATGTTCCATTTATCAGGTCAATACAAAATGTTGGACACAAAATTATCTCACCAAACTATACATTAAAAAATTGAAAAAAAAATGAAAATCCCATCATATTCAAGAAAATAAAAATAGAATATTTAATCACTACTTTTTCAAAGTTTTATATACCTTACCACCCTAAGGTCAGTTTCATCATTAAATAATCCTCAAAATAGTGAAATGAAAATTTGTGAAAATATGAAGTTGACATGTTGAAAGTCATCATAGGCTACAATAATCACTACTCATATCACACAATATTATAGTCAATGATGAAATTTTTTTTATAATTTCAGAATTTAAAAAAAGAATTCATTTTTTGAAAAAAAAAAATTATTCGTTTTGTCAATGTGGAAACTGACCCTAGGCTATATGGTACATCCCCATCTTTCAAACAAGAGTGATTGAGTGAGAATCAAGAGAAGATGTACATGGGTACTTGAGTGAAGTCGAGCGTTTAAGGAAAGGGCGATAAGCATGCAAGTAAAAGGTTGCAACCGGAGCTAGTAGTATCTAAAGGAGAGAGAGAAAATTACATAGAAAATCAAAACTAATTGAGGGATCCCAAGTTGTCAAAATATTTTTCAATTTTGATTTTATACCAATAAATCATGATTTTATAATGTATGTGGCATGTGGGTAGTTCCCCCTCCCCTCCCCCCCCCATTGAGTAAACAACTTCCACAAAATTTCCTAATTTTGGGCATATTTATATTCTGAGATATCCTAATATTTGACTTCAAATGGCATATTTCATATTCTGAAATAACCTAATTTGACTTCTCATGTGCTTATTATATCTGGAATGTCCTAACCTGACTTCTAATGCGCTTATTATATTCTGGAATGTCTTAATTTGACTTCTAATTTGCTTACTATATTCTGGAATGTCCTCATTTGACTTCTAATGGGCTTATTATATTCTGGAATGTCCTAATCTGACTTCTAATGGGCATAATATATTCTGGAATGTCCTGAAATGGTGCAGTTCCAGTTCAGTAGATTGAAACAGGGCCAAGTCTACAGCTTTGAGCTTAACTTCAAAACTCCCATGTCAGAAAAATACAGAATCTTGAAACTTCCAAAAGATTCTTCATTTTCTTTCAATTCATTCATTTTTTATTTAAAAAATTTTTGGCCCCACAAATCTTCAGCATTCAACTAAAAGTAATATATAATTAGAATTGAAGCTGTCGTCAAGGTACTAGTGTTGTGGGCTTTTATAATGTGATCACAGTTGCAATACACATGATGTAAGCAAAGCAAAGGTGAAATCAACATGAGCCAAAAGTCATGACAATTTGACAAAACTCGGTTGGGTTTTTCTCCACTTTCTAAGAAAAGATAGAGGATGGGTTCATCATGGTTCATACCTCTGGGGTGAGAGATTTTGCATCTCTCTGCCAGGAGGTATGAACCATGAAGGCAAACACTAAACAGAAGCAACTAATTAAACATGTTGGGGGTAGGTAACATTTAAGTTCAACTTGGGATCACTAACATGTGTGACAGGTTTGCTCTCTAGTCAGCAGTTTAAGAAGTCAAGTGCATGTTGCACTTCAAATTACCTTAACCATGTTTCATCATTTTCTGCGACCTTGTTCAAACATTGAACCTGTCATTCTGTGATCATGAGTTTGTTTGTTGTTTCTTCCTCTCTCTCTCTCTTTTGCAAGAACCTTTCATGAGGTAAATTAACTTCACACCCCCACTCTTGGCTGACCTAGCATCTGCACTGGTTGCATGGAAAAATACCCCAACTTAGTTTGAGTTTGTTTGTAAACATTAAAGTCACCCTCTCTTTCACCCCCTATCCCCTCTGCTTTCACCCCTAATCCCCTCTTTCAGCAGTTACTGCAAAGTAAATTTTTTTTATTAAATCTCAGTTTGAAATGCTGAAACTCAGCATTTAATGCACAGGGTTGGAGAGTAATTATAGTAGTTATACAGGTAGGAGCAGTGAAAATATATGTAGCAGCAGTGGAGGCGCTCAGGAAAAAGGAAAGAGGGGATGAAACTCAATTTACCTCCAAAATTGGTGAAAAAACTAGTTTGGGTCCCAGTTATTTCGTTTTGTAAAATTTCATTCCTAGTTACGCATTTTGATGCCCCATTATTATCTAAACTGGCTGTTCTCGCCCCCTAATCGCCTGAGTTTAGGGATAACTTTATTGTAAATATAATGTCCTAAAACTCGACTAAATCAGGGTCTCCAAATTTAACATTTCTAGGGTTCAACATTTCAAGGAGGCCTTCTTCAAGAACTTCTTCAAGAAGGTAAAGATTTATGAAATAGTACTATAAATAATTTTGAAAATGAAGTCCTTTGCATGTGTTGTGGGCTTTGCTGCATAAACCATAAACCTGCCTGGAGGTCTGTCATCATGTGTCCACAAGAGTATGTTGCACTCCTTAGTGGTTAGACACCCTTCTTCTTCTCAAAATTCTTTATCTTCGCAAGGAACCTCCAACCTTTGGGGCTCCACATGTTTGAGCTCTTGTCCATCCTCATTCAAAGGCTTCAGACTTGTACTAAAAGGGTGTTACCATTCGCCATAACCCCTAAATATGGAATATTCCTATGGCACAAGATAAGAAGCACATGTTTTCTTTGAATATTCTTCCAAACCCATGGTTAGGAGGAACATTTGTAAATAGCCCAGGCTGCTTATCCCTTACCATAAGAATAATATTGAGAAAACCCCTGGGTTCTCTTGACCTTGGCCATGAGAATATTCACATGGCAAGGGTTGAGATAGCCCGAACTTTTAGGATCCTTGATTATGAAGAATATTCTCAAAATCTTGAACTATCTTGCACCGAATAACATAATATCCTCATTACCAAGGTTAAGAGAGGCTAGGGGTTTGAGAATATGTCATACCATAGTTTGTGACAAGTGATAATAGATTTTTTTGCTATTCCATGAAACATATTGGAGTTCGCAATTCACCTTTGCCCCCAAGCAAAAGCCTAGATTCTTGTTGCTGCTTTTGGTGAACTAGCACCTACAATGGCACCACAGTAAAAACCTCAAATTTATAGGGTTATTACTAAACATTTAAATACCTTGTTCTTCTTAAGAAGATACCAAGGTCTCAAAGTTCAAATTTTACATTTCCCAGGCGAGAAATTTTCAAGTGTATTTGGAAGGTACCTCGTTTGTGTGAATACCTAGGATCATATGTCTACCATTTAGGAATGGAGGAGACCCCTATAAGTAGGGGTAATTTCACTCCACTCCTAAATAGTATGCTACAATTGGACATGGCTAAATGTTATTTGTACGTGATATGAAATCTTCTACTCCCACTAAAAAAAAAAACCACAAACAAATATTAATTGTTATAAAATTTGCACTCCTTTTTTCATCAAAATGAATTCATATAAATGTTAAGGTTGAGAATAAAAAATTAGGAATTTAATAGGACTTACATGAAATACATTATGATGTAATCAATAATAATCCATGTATCATCTTATCAAATGCAAATCCTTAGCCTAATATTGACATGTTCATAGTTTGTGTTTTAAAACCAATTTTCACCATGAATTTCAATTTTGGCTCTTAATGAGCACTTCCACAAACTTAACTTTAACCAAAACCAATGTGAATTGTGATGAATGAGAAATCTTCATATGATTTAAGCTGGGAGTATGAAAGTGTATTGAATGCATGTGTGTTTAGGTTTAAAGTGTGATGATGAAAAACAAAAAAATAAATAGTGAAAACCTAAGAGGGATAAGTGTTAAATTTTAAAACTACCTATGTCAAACAAGGACCGTTGGGAAGTATGAGGTGAGAAAAATTTGTTTATCTAAATTTTTAATATGCACATATTTTTCAACCACCCTTTCTCTCTCTCTCTCTCTCTCTCTCTCTCTCTCTCTCTTTATATATATATATATATATATATATATATATAGTGTGCAAACCATTTCAATATTGTATATTTAATCTTTTTTTTATAAAAAAAGCATGGAGTTGAAAAAAATTTAATTTATTTTTTTGGAGACAAGTCATTTGCATAGTGAATTAGAACATGCACATTCAATCTTTAGTTAGTTTTTAATTTCACAAATGGAACAATAAAAATAAAACAAGAAATTTATTTTTAAAACAATTCCTATGATCTTGCAATACAACATGTTTAACAACTCACATAATCATAATAAAATATAAATTGATTATTCCTAAGCCATTGTATATGATGAGAATGATGATTTATTATAATGTTATTAACTTTGCACATCATGTTAATGATATTGATGATTTCTTGTGGCCTGATATCATTAAACATCACAAAACATGTGAAAAAAGTTCACAAACATATTTGAATTTGATATCAATTGTTTAGTAAGTTAAACAATAGACTATATCTAAGTTATGAATGAAAGATGAAAATGAAAAAAAGGCACATAAATAAATTACAATGATCATTCTTTGACAAGGTCAAAAACAATTTGTTTTCAAATGCAACAAGACTTCCATTGATAATAAGTCGTAGTGATTTCTTTTTGAAGGAATTTGAGTACACAAATTTTTTTGAGATGTCATAAAAAATAATTAATTGAAAAAATTGTCAAATTGTTTTTTTTTGTTGTTGTTGAGCGTGTTGCCACATTCATGTTTATTAGTTACACATTTAAAGGTTCTTTAGAAAAGAGTTGCCAATTAAATCAAAATTTGTTTAAGGACATTTGCCATCTTATCTCCATGAAGAAATTGAAAAAAAAATAAAAAACATTCATAAGTAGAAGATGCATGATTTCACAAACAAATGAAAAACAATACAAAACTCATGAGTTCAGAACTCTTAATCTAATTAAATAGATTAACAACTACTATTTAAAATGTTTAGTACATATATTATATATTATTAATTTTTTTAATATTATGAATTAACATACACCTTAAATTAATTATATTTTGATTTTGAAAATAAACATAACCTCATGATAAGATTAATTATATTATATTTTTCTCAATAACCATTACATGGGACCTTATATTTTTACTCAAATATTTTGTAAATGTAAGAAATGTGCCCCTAGAATGAAAGGTTTTGGTTGTGATTGGAAAACAAGAGCCTCAAATATTTGAAAGAGATTCATTGTGAGGCTTAAGGAAATGAAAGAAACTACAATACTAATCAATCCATTATTTTTATAACTGTTATTTTTAAAAAATATGAAGATTCATACTCATTACTTTTTCATTTGTTATAAATCATCAATGTCAAACTTTCTAATCATTATAATGTTAATATTGTTGATATGTTACATGCTTTCATACCCCCAATCCCTAGCACTTACCCAAGTTCAATTTGTAAGATCCTTTCCCACTCACAAATAGGTGTAATTTCCCTTTTGCTCCTAAATATTAGGCAAGGTGTTTCTTTCCACACACAAATAAACCTAACTCCTCATTAGAAGATGCTCCTCTTTTCCACCAGGATATTCCAAAGAAAAAAAAAGTGCTCTCCAAACACATTATAAATTTTCTTATGATACTAAGGCAAAATTTCCAATCTACTCTTAAATAGTAGGTGTAAGATCTTCCACCTCATGATTCACACATCTTTGGGTGGATGATGAGGTTCATCTGGCTCCTAAGTAATAGGCACAAGATCCCAACTCATACCAACTCACGATTCACATTATATCTTTAGGCTAATGATAAGGTTCATACTAGGCTCCTAAATAGTACTAGCTGTAAGAGCCCTACTATTCCTACGACCTCATGATTCACATATCTTTAAGCTTACCACAAAGGTAGGTGGACCAAAGATCATCCACAAGAGGATTTTGCCAATTTTGGCTAGAGATCAGAGACAAAAGTAGAATTGCTTTCAGACTCCACTATGTATATTGGCAACATATAAGAACCTATGCTCTAAATATGGGGAGTTCCACTCTTTTTTTCCCTCTTGATATGGTGACTTTGGAAAGGTTGTAGTCCCTTTTCCTTTTGTCACCAAGTCACACACACACACACACACACACACACACAAAACCCTCCTAACAAGCTCTGTCTGGGTGTAAAGGCTACCTATCAATGGGACCAGGCAAAAATTTTATATTCTTATAACTTATCACTTTTCCTCTTTCTCGACAATTTTATAATTTTATAATTCGTTTATTTCTCGATCAGTTATGGTGGAAATAGCTAGTGATAGGCCTCTGTTTAAGACTATTTTGTTTTTCACCCTTTTTCTCTGCCAAAGACAGGTTGCCTTGATGATCAAAAATGCAAAGAAAATGAGAAAAAAGAGCAGCCCGCAGCTTTTGAACCCTGCACCTCACAATTCCAAACTCTCCCATAACTTATAACCTCTCAAACTTTATCACTGGCTGCCAGTCCCTAGGTGATAAAATTATAGAGGTTCTACTGTAGTTTATATACATAGCTAAATGCTGCTTTTACTACCTACCTACTAACAACAACAGGTCTGCTTTACGGGTCGTTAGTAAGTAGGTAGTAAAAATAAAAGCAATTACTGAGCTAATCACCATGGTTTGCCAGGGAACAGGAACCCAACAAATAACTGTTTCCTGAGACCATTACCATCCATCCTTCTTGGTGCACTGGTGGGTGCTGGTAGACTAGGGTAGACTGAAAACACAGCAACAGCTGCTAATATTGTCATGTTAGTTTGAGTTGTCCATAATATATATATATATATATCCTTCTAAACTTTTAAAGGTGCATTCACACTTGGTGTTAGGGACTCTAGTGTTGAGTCCCCTAATACCATGCTAGTCATTTAGACTTAGACCTACTTGGCATTAACATTCTATGTTAAGTTAACATTTGCTTAACATTGAGGTATCAGCCATTTAACATTGGGTGCCACCTAGGGTGCCACCTAGATTTTCATTTAACACAGACTTAATATCAAGTGTGAATGCACCACCACTAGTGTCAATAACAATATTGGCGAGTACAGAAGTGGGTGGGAACGAACGGTCTAATATTGTCACAAACTACTAGTTGACTGGACAAGCTTGCCACTCATCATCTAATTTTGTCAACTAGGATTGAAATTTGCTCTTGGGTTGCTCGCTTGATGACAACACTGATCACGACAGACTGAAATATCACTGACACACAAGTAATAAAGCTGTACAATTACAATTCAATCATGAGCTGCTGCAGCAGCTGCTGGGAAACAAGTCTAAGACTCTAGAACTCATGCATCTCCTGCTGCAATTGATATTCTAGTCTAATCTCCAGCAGCCAGTCTCACTGATCTATCTCTAGAAGTCATGCATGCAGTTCTAGTCATGCAGCAGGAGGTTCAGCGAGCTATAGTAGTCATAATTAAGCAGCTTTCCGTCATGTGGCAAGTAGCCCAGCAGCCAGTCTCACTGATCTATCTCTAGAAGTCATGCATGCAGTTCTAGTCATGCAGCAGGAGGTTCAGCTAGCTATAGTAGTCATAATTAAGCAGCTTTCCGTCATGTGGCAAGTAGCAGTAGGTCCTTGAAAATTATATATATATATAGCCCCAAAAAAAAAAAAGGTGTTTGGATCTGATCTTGGACTATCTATCACACAAAGTTTGAAAGAACTTGCTATACTGATCTCGATCAATATGCATGGGCCCAGTTTAGAGATGAAATTTCGGTGATCTAGCTAGCAGTTCTTGTGCAGCAACTGGGGGCTTGCTTGCCATCTTTTGCAGACGGTTGAATTCAACGACACATATAATACAGAATTTTATTGTTGTTTCTGTGTATATATAAAGCTGAGCATGTCTGCAATGTCTGTCAAACCCACATCAAGCTTTTCTTCTTGTTCGCAGCGGCTGGTTAGGATTCAGGAATCGTGCAGTGTGCAGGGAAGCATCAGCTGGTGGAGTTTATAAGTGTAGATCAGCTCGAGCTGTATATATTACTTCTTCATGTTCGCTCCTGCGCCGCTACAGTAGCTAAGTAGTCCCTGTAGTTCAAACTTGCATTGTTGGTCTAATTTTCAAGGCTTTGGTACTGTCAGCTGTTGTTGCACGAGCGATCAGGGTGCAAAAGACTAGTGTTGGTACTCATCTTGAGCGAATATGGCTGCTAGTTCTAATGCACGTAGCTGCGGTAATATCAAATCGAAAGCAGCAGCTGGCCGGAAGGATTCTGTGACCGCTGCGCCATATGGCACTAGCCTTTTACTGCCGCTTCTCTTTGTGATTGCTTTACTATGTGTGCAGTCTACTGTCCATGCTAGTGCCACCTGCAACGCTGGCGACAGGGCAGCTCTACTGCAATTCAAGAGTGGTATGTCTCTGGAGAATATATATATTCAAAGCTTTAGCTACTAACCATATTTCAACAATTGGTGAAGTACTGGAGTGCTGATTTGCCCAATGTCCTCGTTTGTGTTGCAGAGCTGGTGGACCAGTTCAACTTGTTGTCAGATTGGAGCAGCAACAACCCAAACTGCTGCACCTGGGCCGAGCAATACATGGGAACGGCCGTAACATGCAACAGCCAAGGGAGAGTGACATCTTTAATTCTAAGTGGCCAAGTAGCTACCAGCAGCGGCAACACCGCTACCCTCTTCCGCAACACTAGCTATAACGCAGCTCCGTTCGCTGCATCTCTCGGTTCCCTCACGGATTTGCAGAAGATCGAAATCGACTTCGTCGGCTTCAACGGAGTGGGCATCCCGTCAAGCTGGTCCAATCTTAAGAAACTGACGTACTTGGACCTGACGTTTGCCAACGTGGTGGGAGGTCTCTCTAGCTCCTTGGTGTCCAATTGGAACCTCCTGCAGACCTTGGACTTCCAGGGCGATGGATTCTCTGGTCCTCTGCCTGCAGATCTGTGCACTTCCCAGGGCACCACCACCATCACCAGCTTTCAGATCAACGAGAACAATTTCTCCGGCCCCATCCCGCCGTGCCTCAGCAAGTTTTCGTCCTCAGCTTTCCAGCCAGGAAACACTGGCCTCTGTGGAGCTCCTCTAGCTGCGTGCACTTAGGGTTTTTTCCCCAAAGGCACAACCTGCTAGTCATCCACCCACCTGAATGCTTCAGGGCTGGATCCACCATGAAACCATCCCATCCCATCCAATCCAAAAATAACTTCATCCACCAATCCCACTAGCCACCACACATCTAGGCAATTTGTGCCTATTCCAAAGTTGATGGTCAACAATACAACCTACCTATACACAATCTTCCTATCACCCTTGTTTATTGTTTTCTAGACAGGGTTAATTAATTAATAAATCTTACATGACACATATTATTATGATCCAGCTTTCCATGTGGAAGATATATATACATATATATATATTCCAAAATATTTTAAAGGAAGTATATAAAACAGGGGAAAGTAGACTGAGATTATTAGCAACAACTATTAATTATGCTATGTTTATTTGTTTGTTTGGTTGTTAGGGAACTTGAGAGACTTTGCACTGGTGTTGGATTGGACATTTGGATTGAACTTGACCCAATAAAGTTATCTTTAAAGTAACCCTATGTTTGGAGTCTCTCTTTTTATTCTTATTTTTTTCATTTTAAATATTGGTTATCCACAAAAGAAAGTGGATTCTAATGCAAAAAATAAGTAAAAAATGAACATTTTTTTCATAATGGAAGGTAGCATTTTTGTTTTCATGAAGGGGCATTTATTTCATAACATTCATAGCAGTGACAACAAAAATCAAAACAAAATCAAAAGTCGAGCTGAAACTTGTTTCACTACCAACCCATGAAAAATTCAAACCATGTTTATTATCAATGTTTTTCTAGTTTTTTTCGATTAGAGCTTCTCTAGCGGTGCTCAGTATGTGACCCTGCCAAAATCTTGTTTACATTCAAGTTTAGTTTTTTGCCCTTTTTGCCCTTTTTGCAACCCCACCTAAACAGGGACAGCAAATAGGTGAGGGACTACTAATAGCAAACCACCTGGACCAATCATAATGACGGGCCAATCAGAAACACTGATAAGAAGTAAGATCAGATTTATTACACTCTTTTCTGCAGGTGCACACAGGTGCTGGGCCCTTCACCAGCCACAGCAAACTGTGCAATTATGCAAAGCCAAAACCATTTTCCGGAGCCAAACCTTCTTATTTTGACTTTTCTTCATCCAATTTTACTCTATAGGATGACATAATACTGAGCACCGCTGGAGATGCTCTTGGATGTTGATCTCACCCCTAGCTCACCCCTTAATGAAAAAAACTAAGCTACTTTTCACCCTGTGTCCTCTTCCTTTTATGGATTATCTTCAATGTGTGAGTGACACCTGAACTATGTATGATGGATGGGCATGCTCCACAAAAGAGCATACATTCACTTAAGGGAAGTTTTTAGTGTCAGGTAAAGCCTGGGGCAGCAACATTTACCAGAAGTGGAGCCAAGGGTTAACTCAATTCTGGTAAAACGCGCTGCGGAGGGGCTTTACCAGGCATGAAGTTGGTTGATTTTATTTTATTTCCTATTGATATGTGGCAGGTACCCAGTGGTACCCATCAGGTATCACAAGGGGAAAAAAAAAGAGACAATGAGCATTCCGAGTGGGGATGCTCTAATATGAAGTTCAAAAGCTGGATGTAAAGCACTCCCCATTTTTTTTCTTTGTATTTTTTGGTGCCTCTCTTGCCTGAAGTGGAAACCTCCCCGGGCTAGAAGGTACCCACCAGGCTGTTATTTTAATTTGAATTTTTTTGAAATTTTTTTATTCTAACTTTTTAAATTTTTAATTAACTTTTAATTTTTTATAATTAATTTTAATCATTTTCATTTTCATTTTCTCTATTTCTTTCCATCTTTTTTTACTTAATTAAAATTAGCTTCTTTAAACCAGTATCATTTTCATTTTTTTCTCAATAAATTTTTCAAATTTTATTTCATTATTTATGCTCTTAAAATACTTTTCAAAGGCAACAAACAACAAACTTACAAGGCAAAACACCCAAAAAAATCAGATTTGCTTTATTTATAAAAATGGCAAAGATTACAAGATTAAACAAAAACCAAGATCACAAGATCAAAATTTTCAATGGTACTCCTTACATGTTGAATTCACAAGAACAAAGGAAATTCAAAACAGGGAAGGCCATTGATCAGCTCTCTCAATATTCATTCGTCTAGATTCCACTCACCCATCAACATTTATGAAAACAAATCAAAGGTATCAACTCCTAGCAAAAAACCTCCCAACCCTCCCTTCATGAAAAAACACTAGAAACAATGGAATAACCCAAATCCCATTGGCATCCCCAACTCCCAACAACCCAACCAAAGAATTTGGGCATCCTTGTGAAATCCAAAACGTTTACCTAGATTTTGCATCCTTTCCACAGCTCCCACCTTAATCATTTATTATGCATGTGTTACAAAACAAGGTACTTATGAAGTCTATAAACAATATGAAGAATCTAGAATGAAGCAAACTCCCAATTTGTCCCCTCCACTTGGTACTCTTAAGGTGGGCAAAGACTTAGGATCAACTACATATGTAATGTTAATGGGGCAATTGTGCAAATGACTAAAGACATATCTAGAAGTAGTGTTAACATTGATTGTTTCAAAGGGGTGACAAGGAAAAATCACATCCAAGCAATCCTTGTACTTGGGCAATTTTTTCTCAAACATCTCATTCCAAAATGCACCGTTAGCATCCATTTCAAATCCAGATCTGCCAATGCCAAACTCTAGAACTTGCACCACATTCTTTTGTGGATGCATAGAACTAGTAGGAGGAACTTGAATAATTGTTTTTTGCTAATTTACAAAAGCAACAAGAACATTATAATTAAAAGACGTAACCCCAATAAGGATGTTAGAAGGACCTCCAAAAACACCAAAAGCATTGGCAATGATAGAATCATGAACCATAGGAATAATGGCAACGCTTATTGCACCATCAAACACACCAACTCCAACATCCACATTTTTTTCTCCAACAAAATCAACACTAGCTTGCACACAAAATAGAACAAGAATGAGGAAAGCAAATACATAAGATAACAAAATCACTTACTTTAATTCTCATACCTTAGTCTTGTCATAGGTAGCCTCTCCTCATCAAAAACCTCTTCAAAACGCAATAGTCAATCACATCTAAATTCACCAAAGATAATTCATTACATAACTCTATCACATAGGTGTTTGTCAATATGATTATACCTACAAAACCAGCAAACCACAGCTTTAAAAAAAACTTATACAAACTCAAACACAAAAAAACCAAACTAAAAATTGAATTTTAAAACAAAAAACAAGTTTACAAACTTACTTGCCATATGAAATAAGGTCCATGTGGCTTGTTACCTCCATACCATATTCTCAAAATACAAGTGCCTCCTTCATATGTGTAATTCTAACACCTTGGCCCATCTTACTTGATAAGACTTTTTTGCATAAACCATGGAAATTAGAGGTCAACTTGTCTACAATGAAAGGAAGCTGATTATGACTAATGGGAGTAGACATAAACCATACCTCATTAGAAGCCTTCCACTTAGGCTTAAGGCATAAAAACAAAAGATTTGGCCTTGGTTTATCAACTGGCCATACAATTGGGTGATGATGAGCAAGTTCCTTATAAATCTCAATCACATAAAACATTAGGCAATCAATTGTAGGTCAATGCCGATCTACAAATCATTGAGTTATGTTTATCCTCCAATTTTTGAAAATGCCTTAATAAAACCTCAAAATTATGCTAGTAGGTAAAGACAACAAAATGAATTCATCAAAGTCCATAGCACAAAATTTATAACACCCTTTTATAAAAAAGAATTCGCATGTAGAAGTATGCAAATCTTAGGTTCAAGCCAAATGGGGAGGTATGTTGACACATTGATTATGCCAACATTTTGCACTCATATTCAATAGATAACACATCTAACTTTTTAATAATTTTGCCAAAACCAATTGTTGAAAATTGCAACATTGCTTCATTACCAATAACTTTCACGCAATGATACCTTGCATCAGTAAAGATTTTAGGGAACTACAAGTGCTTTACTTGATTCCACAATACGTTGTTGCTACCTTTACCTTATCAACTGTCCAATACCTTGTATAAGAAATTAAATGCTGCAAAAACCAAAAATAATCAACAAGCAAACAATAAAATTCCTGCAAAACAAAATATGAACTAATGACAATAATAAACAAGTAATGAAAAGTTAGAAATCCATAAAAAATCAAATAGGTTTAAGGTTTTAGATTCAAGTCCCATATCATAACGGCTATAACATAAAAGGATGTTGTACGCCTTGTATAGCCCACAAAATTTCAAAAAAAATGAAAAAGAAAAAAATTGTTTTGTTTTATGTGGAAGAACACCTTGCTAGCTTCCAAAAAAGACTACAAGGCAAAAAAAGAAAATCAACAAACAAAAGAAAACAAATTGAAACCTTTGAATAATTTGAATGTTTGAAAAATTTGAATGTTAAACTTTTAAAAAATTGAACCTTAAACCCTAAATTTTTTTGACAAAACAAACATAATAATCAAATTGAAAACATGCAAAGGTAGAAGTTATTTGGTTGGGAGATACAAGCTACCATCCTTTTTTGCAACTTGTAAAACAAAAGATGAAAGCATATCCACCATATCCTTAACTGAAAATTCATCTTCTAAAATATCAATAATTGATTTTCTTATATTAAAATCGCGAAAAACTCTCCACTCATCAAGCGCATTTTTCGCCTAAAGTTCAACATGCTTGTTGATTTTTTGACTACCTTTATTAACATTTTTAACTTCTTTCTCATTAAAATCCAAAAAGCGACTCTTCGGAACATCTTTGATAAGAGACTTAGGGTTTGTCCCCTCTCCAAATTTAGATCCAAACCATGAGATCACAAGTAATGGAAATAGAAGTCAATTGGCAATCAAAAGAAAAAACACATAGATTAGTTATAAGAAACAACATATAATCATATGCACATGAAGCATTAACAAAAATAAAGACACATAGTAAAATATGTTGTAGAAGACATAACAATAACTGCAAGAAACAACAGATAGTCACATCCACATGAAGCACTAATAGAAGATGTAAAACATAGAACATAAGGTGATGTAGAAAACAAAGCAACAATTGCAGAAGGGTGAACAATAGGATCCAATGAAAAATATGGACTTATAGGTATATAAAATTCTTCAAGGTTCAAAGAGATGTAGGGATTAAAAAATGGTCAAACAAGTTAAGATTACATTCAAGAGGAGGAACTTAGAAATTCACTAATAGAAGAATAACCATTGAACAACTCATCACTTCTAGAACAATCAACAAATATATCAGACCCATTAGTAGCATAGACTAAATTGGTGCCACTAGAAATAAAACTGAAAGAAAAGCTTATAGAGAACCACTAGACATTATAAAAAAACAAAAAAAACAAACAAAAAATTGACAAAACCTACAAACAACACAATTTTTTTTTTCTAAATGACGTAGATTATAGAACACAAAAAAACAACAAAAACAACAAAATTTCTAAAACATATCAATAATGATTTCATCACCAATAGCCATGGCATAGAATAATCAGTGATGCAAAAGTAGCCGCAATGTAAGAATAACTATAATGCAGAAGAAGTTACGTTTTAATTGAAGCCATGGAGATCACAATGAAGCTCAAACATAGCCATGACAATGAATCAACAATAACAAAACAATGAAATGCTAAGAATTGCATTGATAAAACGATAACAACAATGCAATGGAATGATAAGAACTGTAGTAGCATCAATAGTTGTAACCTATGAAGCAAAAATAGTTGTAGTTTGATGAAGCACAAATAATAACAACCTAATCACACAAAAAACCAAGAACTTAGCGATGAAGCAATAGTTGCAACCCGATGAAACCAAAAAAACAAAATGAAACACAAACTATAATAACCTAATTACAACATAAAAGAAAAGATTGACTTAGCAATAAGTGATATAATAGCAATCACAACTCGTTGAAAAAGTGCAATGAAACAACACCACAAATAATGCAATGAAACACAAATAACACCAACCTGGTCACATGAAAAAAATGGACCGACAATGAAGCAATAATTGTAGCACAATGAAGAACATCATCATGCACAATCAAACAGCATCGATAATGTGATGAATCACCACTCACAACGACACAACACAAAAACATCACAAATATTCAAATGAAATAAACAGACAACGTCAATCTTCTTTTGGCAAAAGTTCCAAAACACAACTACCATTTCGATAAAAGCAAGGAATGAAAATGTTGGCGTTCAAAAAATGATGGCATCATAGCACTCACTTTCAACAAAAAAGCGAAATGCACGAACGTTGTAAAATGACGGCATAAAAAAATCGGACAGTGTTTTACATAGGTGAAGGTCTTCGTAGTGGATCCTTTCGAATTTTCAAAAGTAGTCACAATTTCATGAAGCACAAATATTAGCAACCTAATCACACCACAAAAATAAGAACAACTTAGCAATGAAACAATAATCACAGCTCAATGAAACAACACAACAAAAAACAATGAAACACAAACAACAATAACATAATCGCACAAAGAAAAAAAAGGATTGATTTAATGATGAAACAACAACAATTGTAACCTAATCAAACAACACCACCAAAAATGCGATGTAGTAGCAATTGCAGTTTGTTGAAGCAAGTACAATGAAACAACACCAGCATGCAATGAAACAAAAACAACACCAACTTGGTCACATGAAAAAACACAGACCAGCGATGAAGTAGCAATTATAGCCCCCTGAAGAAATAGCGTTGTGCATGATCAAACAACGCCTATAATGCAATGAAACAACACACAACAAAACAACACAAAAAATCACAAATGCTCAAATGAGCTCAAGCAAGCTCTCTTACCTCAAAACATGACAACATCACAACGTTCTACCTTCAGCAAAAGCTCCAAAAGACAATGGCCTTTCGACAAAAGCAAGCAACAGAAATGCTAATGTCAAAGAAATGATGGCATCGTAGTATCCACTTTCAACAAAAAAAAAGCAAGCTGCATGAACGCCGTATGATGACGAAAGAAAAAAAATCAAATGACGCTTTACGAAGGTGAAGGTCCAAGTAGGAGGACCTTCTAGATTTTCAATCCCGACCCTTGGCCTACCAGCCTCTGACAGGGTCTCAAATCCGGAAGGTCCAACTACCAGGACCTTCTCCTATACCAACATGTTGGAACTTTAGAAGCCCCTTGAAAATAGATCTCACTGGTTTTCTTGTTTTTTGTTTTTATTAAAATTCACTCCACAAAATCCAAATGTAGAACTGGTTTTCAAATCTATTACCAGTTCAGGATTTATGAAAATGAGCTCACCGACCTACCTACCTACAATGGTGATTTTGTGTAGGGTAAAGCCCTAGGCAAATAAATGGGGGCATTCTCAAAATAAGGGGCCTAGGATGATGAGGCGATAGCCAAGTCCAACCTCACATTTTGGGAATGTCCCCGACCCTAGGGCTTTACCTATTGCAAAAGCACAAAGCAAATTTTATCATTAACCAAACCTACCAAACCTATGTCAATCATGAGGTGTAGGAGTGAGAGGGATATTATGCCTACTCCCCAATAGGTAGTGGGAGGGAAATTATGCCTACTTATAGGTGTAAGAACCCTCTCACTACTGAGGAGTAGGCTATAATATCCCTCCCATTTTCTCTAGGAGGGAAATTGATGGATATAATGTGCCCTCCAAATACACTACAAAATTTTCTCTCCGAGTGCTTTAGGACTATATTAGTGATGATGATATTGAAATGATTTTTTTTAATTATTTAATTTTGTGAATTCTTAAGTTTCATTTCAAATGCAAAATATTGAATGACATTGCATTGCATGCAACTTGAATGGAATTGAATTTAATCGACATATATTAAATTTAATTGAAATTCCTAAATTAGGATGAAAAACATTGAATTGAAGAGAAAATAGGATGCAAATTGGTGGCAGAGCCGCTTGCCCTTTTGTGGCTGAGCAGAGGAAGAGGAGGAGAGTGTGTGTGAGTGTGTGTGTGCAGGCTGCCTGAGATCCAAGTGTCGACTCTCAACTTCGCTGAGCGCTCTTGTTTGACACGTATCGCCAGCACAATCCAAATTTTCCACAAAAAAGAAAGAAAGAAAGCACACTCAAAGCAAACCGCATTCATTCGTCGTAAACAAACAATGGAACAAAATGGAACAATTCGCAAACAAAACGGAACAAAATATAAACACCAACAAGAGCAACAAGAACAAGATGATGATGATGATGATGAGCAAGATGGTGTTGCGAAGAGTTTGATAGTGTTTTTGGGAAGTTGAAGATACACAAGAAGAAAAGAGCTTGTTCGGGGTAAACAAGAGAGTGCGTTTGGTTGGTGGGTGTGTGCTGAGGTTGGGGGAAGAAGGGGTTGCCAAGCAGGATGAGTAGTACATGCAGTATCTTGTGTACTGGTTCTTTTCAGGGAGATTGCAAGCTTGTTTGCCTGCATGAGGAACAACAGCGCTTCCTCGTTGCTGCTGCCAGGTATAATAGTGTGTCCCACTCTTTTGGCAATGAGAGATTGAAATTGGCGCACACCTTTAGACCCAATACGCTACTTATTGTGAGGTCATCAGTCCAGGAGCCTGCTGGAGGAGTTGCTGCTGTCAAATCTCAAATGGCCACGCCTGCCGTTGGCGAGGAGCCGATGGCAGACGGATTCACTGCAGAAATGGGAGAGGAGGAAGAAGATGAGGAACACGATGAAATGGAAATTGGTGTGCAGAACGGTGGTGAGTATCTGCTCAAGAAGAAGAAAGCAGCAACGGTGGCTGCCGAAGAAGAGAAGGTCATCAAAGCGGAGAAGAAAGGGGGTTTACTAGGGCAACTGCAAACCCTAGCAACATGGTTCAGTGTGTGGCCTCAAATCCCCAACAAGGTTCATCATACCCAGTGAACCTCTTCTTCTTTACTCCTCCCAATCCATGTCTCTTGCCACTGCTGGTGCAACAGTATAATGGGAATTGGATGTAGCAGAATTCATGAAAAATTGTCATCTCCATTTGCGGTACAAGCAAGTGTGAAGG
>Ga0209611_10005896_pt1 | contig 20344 bp, 10 predicted proteins | sample S1TSphgellanicum_3_FD_187693 | JGI IMG/M metagenome (GOLD analysis project Ga0209611, IMG submission 187693) | Host-associated microbial communities from peat moss isolated from Minnesota, USA - S1T2_Fc - Sphagnum magellanicum MG (SPAdes) (version 2) | ecosystem: Host-associated > Plants > Peat...
AAAAAAAATTCATGTTAGAAAATTAGGGAATTGTATTATAATTGGTTTGCAAAATAGACATCTATATAATAAAATGTACACATCATAAATATAGTTGTAGTCAACCATGTTTGACTTTGTTTGCAAGTTGCAATTTAATAACATGCGATGTATAATTTGGTAGGTTGTAAATAACCATGTCATTCAATGTGTTGTTGTTTGTTGTATAATAATCCAAACCAATATGTGCAAGAAAACAAATTCCAAAATAACAAAGGTATGGTGAGTTCTAACCTCAATACTCCAAGTATGTGATGCATTTTATTTTGAAAACCAACATTGTATGCAATTATAGTCGATTATAACTTAGTTTGTACTATTAATGTTAAATATGTTGCATTTTAATGATAAATAAAGATATGTTAGTGGCACTACAATTGTAAATTAGTTTTATTTAAGTTGAAAGGATGGAGATTTAGATATTTTTTGCATTACAATGTTATGTATGTTGCATTTTAATTATAAATAAGTTTGTTAATGGCACTATAATTATAAACCAGTTTAATTTAAGTTGAAAAGATGGACCTCTATATATCCTTTGTATTGCAATGTTATGTATATGTTATTGATTTCATTTCACATGCGACATTGAATATTAAAATATGACATATTTCAAGCAAACAAGGTGGAATGAAGAAATTATGGTTCAAAATCCCTATTCACAAAAAATTAAAAAACATTAATTTATAAAAAATAATGTTTTAAATGACAATATTTGATTGTTGTGGTTTTTCATCTTTGTGATGACCTCTTGTTTGGGTAGAAGAAATTTTTTATTATAAATAGCTTGGGAAATATATTTAGATTTGTAGTTAAATTATATTTCAATAATCAAAAGAAAAGCTCTTGAAATGCATTTTTCAATTTTGAATGTTAGCGCATACAATTTCAGATCCATTTCAAGTTTATTAATAGTGATGGAATGCAATTATGCCTTGTTATTCCGATGCATTGTTATGTGCTTAATTTTTTGGGTTCATAAAAATAGCAAAATTGGCTATGGTTCAAACTATAATACTATTGGATTTGGAGAGTTTGATTTTGGTGGTGTGTATATTTGCACAATTGTTTTATATTGTTAATACTTTTTTTCATGATGAAGTCATAACAACTTGGATTGATGAAAAAACAAGAAGGGATCTTTTTAGCTTGATGTAATTTGGTTTCAATGCCTCACTTTTCCATGATGTTGACCAATTTGAGCTTTTGGTAAATTTCTCTCTCTTTGAGTCCCATTTGGTTTTCTTTGTGTCCCTAAACTAATGTGTGGCTTGTATGTTAAAATCATGTGCTACCATTGGGTGGAGTGTCCTTTGGACAAGGGTTCAACTACTTCACATGATTTTTCAATTTTATTTATGCATTGTGATTTGTTCATATGATTTCAGTTTTTATCTTGAATTTTATGGACTTGTAGAAAATTGCTAGTGTTTAATCTTTAACTTGTAATTTGTAATTCAAGTAGCTTTGATCATTGGCCATGACCTTTTTTTTTGTTTTGTTTGGGGTTGGGCTTTGCCATTCTAATCTTCTAAGATTCACCAAATGGTTCCATGAGTTTTTTTACTGCAGCCTAAATTCAAACTTTGTCAAAATTGAAATAGTCACTTCTCACAGGCACAATGCCACCTGAAATAGCCAAATACACCACCCATCCAAGGGCGAAAATAGTTCATATGTTATTTGTATTTTTTTCTGTATAGCCAGTTTGAAAAATAACCAGGCATATGAGTGTAGCCACCTGAGTTACTAGCTCAAGCACACAATACCAAATGGGACCCTTTCCCTTTCTTGGGTGCTTTCGGTTTATAAAGTTTGGCAGGGTTTCAATAGGATCACTTTAAAGAATGCTTTCAAAGAAAACACGCTGTTCTGCAGGCAAAAGAATAACCTAAAGACCTAGTTTGTTTTTTAGTAGTGTATTGGGATGTCACATTACAGGACGAATTGTTTTAGGAAAGCTCGCCTACCCTCTCCACAAGCTTTACTAAAATTGTAAAGCCTGCATCCCGTCTTGTTGCTGCCGCACCACCGCGCAGCTGTGGTGTTTACACGTGATAAAGACCATGGGTTTGTAGTTCACCTACCACAACCCTATGTACTTTCACAAGGCAGACAACGCATACAGACATGCACCCCAGTCAGCTCCCGAAGCTCAAGTTTTGTTCCCGCCAGTTGTTTCAAAATTTGCCAAAGTACCAGTAATGTTGAAACTTGAAAGCACTTTCCTAACCAGTGCGACATGCAAGGTTTTTAAATTCCCAAGAAATTTTCAATTTAAGATTTTGTATGACTGGACAGCAGAAGCCATTCAAATACATAATTATCTGCCTTGCAATGCGTGGAGTACACTCACAGCCAGTTCATGCACTGCATAACTCCCTTCTCTTCATGACTGGTCGAGACTCGACAGTGGACACTTGGCTGTCACTGATGCGAATGTATCATGATTCATGAATATCACTGGAACTATAATGCTCATAAATATTCCCTTCTGCTGATGGGTAATTGATGACCCAAATATATAATCTATCATGCTCAATTTAATGACACCCAAACTTCTGATTTAACAGCTTCAATTTAATGATACTCAAACTTTATGCATCCATTGATTCAAAACTAATAAACAGCTAGCCTACTAATGTTATTATCCATTTGCACAAACATGGAAGTTTTCAAGTGGAGTGGTTGAAAGGAGGCTGGTCTTTTAGCACTACACTATTATTGACTCTTGATTGCTTTGTGACACGTCTACATTACACCTCTAGGTGTGTCTGAAAATTGTGCTGTCAACATCAATGTAACAGCACCTTCCCATGTCCCTGCCTACCATATAGATGCAAGAATTTAAGGCAGAATTCCAGGACCTTGTTTGCACTTGAACATTGAAATTGAATTCGTGTAGCTAATTTAGTTGTGGGACATAATAGAAAGTTTGGTGATGCAGTTGTGAGCCAGGGCTTTTGTTTTCAATTTTGAGAGGTAGGTGGCCGGACAATTATCCACAAGAGGTGTTTAGCCAAATTTGGCTACGGATCAGAGAAAAGAGTATATATTTTTTTGACATGCAAGAACCTATTGTCTAAATATGGCGATTTCTACTTTTCTCCCCCTTGAAATATAGCGAATTTGGGATTCTTTCCCCGAAAAAAGTCCTTTGTACAAGGTGTGCACCCACCCCCCTCCCCCCCCTTTTTTTTTCACCAATGGGTGCAATTTCGCCACAAAAAAAAACGCTGGTTGGGAGAGTTTTCCAACACTAGATATAGAGAAATTGAATCCAACTTTTGTGAGACAAAGTTTGTAATTTGAGGAAAAGGCAGAAAGAGAGAATTATGAGAAGTCTACCTCAAAAAAGAAAAAAGAACTTATGTTGATGAATTTTCGTGAATTTTGGCACCTGAAAAATATGATTTCAACACATACAAAGGATTTTTGTGAGGAAACTGACCCCACCCTATATTGCCAAGTTTCTACAAAAAGTTCCTGCGGATAGCCAGAATATAAAAAGATTCTTAAATATTTATACTTTCATATGTGGTCCAATGATTTTTTTGTGGTGATTTTCGCTATTTTGCAACACATGTTTTTGGAAAAACATATTCTTTCACAAATCATTCTTTGGAAAACATTCACCAAGAAAAGAAAAAAAAAAATCCACCAAAAATCGCCACATTGGGCTACAATAAGTAATGGTGCTTGAGATTTTCTACTTTTATACTTTAACTATCGCCAAAGTTGGCTAAATATACATACAAATGATAACGACTTGAGCAACATCAAAAAATCCAGTGGATTCTGGTCTACAGAGAAATCTGGCTAATTTACCTTCTTGTGGACAATCGCCAGTTTGGCGCTATATATAACAAAATTGAATAAAAAAAGAAAACCCTGACATGGAGGAATCGCCAACAAAACACAGGGTGGTGGCCTACATTAATGATCGCTTGTCCTTATCTTGTGGCGTCTATCTGGACAAGGACTAGCCTATTATCGTGCATATGTGTCTCATTTGGAGCCCAATATATTCCAGGCTGCCTGAATGCAGCCCAGAGAATTCAAGTGCGGCAGTCGCTAGCTGTTCCTGACTGTTCGTCTGTTACGGAATGCCATCTGTCACCCCTGTCTACAAGCCTCTTTGCACGACGAGGTCCCCGTTACCGCGAGTCTACTTGTCTTTTGTCCTTACTCCGTTCCAGCTGCAATATAGCTTCCGACTCCCCTCAGTCCCCTCCAAATCCCTCTCGTAGGACAGTAGAGCTCTTCTGATCTGGGACATTGCATTGCACGATCGTTGCCCTTCTTCGTTCTCGACTCTTCTTCGATCCTGATCATCAGTAACGATATCTGCAACTTTGGTTGGCAAGTAGACTTTCGTAATCTTTTACGAGATTATAAGTATATGGGGAGATATTTAAACAAATATTAGCTGATCCGTTTGCGAGCTGCGAAGAGGAGTAGCTGTGTTTGTCATTCTCCAAGCCGGAGTTCGATCGACAGCAGGAATGGCGATGTTCACGGGAATCCGGTCATTACTGGTGCTTGGTTTTGTAGCAGCAGCATTTCTGGCAGTTGTGTGTCATGCAGCTGAGTTTCCTGTTACATTCGACGCGAATTTTGTAGTCACCAGCGACGGCAATCACGCTCAAATCTTGGATGGCGGGCAGGTCGTCAATTTGGCTCTCGTCGAATATTCAAGTAATAGATCATTTGGGCTTTGGTCCACTCTTCAACCCTAGATAGTTTGCGTTATTGAACTGTGGAGATGAAGCGAAAAGTTTCAGTCTTCTGGCCATTATAATCTAGCAGGAATTGAGCAGGAGTGGGTTGCAATTCCTCACGAGAGTCCTTTTAGTACTAAAGATTTATCCGCTTGGAAATCCTTACCATGGGGCAAACCCTGTTTTGGAAATGTGCAGCTGCTACATTCGCATCAAAGAGCTCTTATTTGTTCGGAAATATTGGCTTCAATCTCAAGCTCGCCCCTGGCTATTCTGCAGGCACCGTTACCACTTTCTTCGTAAGCCTTCATACAACTTTTGCAATAGGAGTTTAATAGCCTGTTTTCCAATAGAAAACAGTCCTTTGTCTTGGGCATGTCGCAAGTCATGACAATCTAGCTTTGTGTACATTTCTCCGTGGCAAGGAGCGAAGCGAAGGGAAATAACCGAGGCTAGCAGAAGATTCTAAGTTTGAAGCAACAGCCTGGGTTAGAAAATAGATAGTTTCCGGAACGCTTGAGATGAATCACATTCAATCCCCTCACGTTCTGGGCATTCTGTAGACTACTGTCTCTAATTTCCAGTCGATGAACTCTTAAAGCATTTCAGAATAGCAGCGTCGATTTCTAACTTGGTTCCTATTCTTGCAATTATCCATGTGCAGTTAGCGTCCTCAGGAGATGCACATGACGAATTGGACTTCGAGTTTCTGGGAAATGTAAGCGGCCAACCGTACTCGCTGCAGACGAACGTGTTTGCCCATGGAGTTGGGAACCGGGAGCAGCGGATCAACCTGTGGTTCGACCCCACAGCAGAGTTCCACAGCTACACCCTTCGCTGGACGAGGGAACTCATTACGTAAGACATCCTGGCCTTGGATCCAAATAGAAGTGATCTGGTATTGGGACAGTAACTTAGAACCTGATGGCAACAATCTGAAGCCAGAAAAAAAGCACATCACGAGTACTGTAGCAAATCACTTGCATGTGCAATTTTAGCGGTCATTTCGGTCTTGTCAACAGTAGAACCGAAGGCATTTTAATTCATGCTGATAATTGCTATTAGAGGCAGCAGATAAATACGCAGCATGAGCTTTAAGGTAGTCTCAGCTTGTCTTTAGGAAGGGCTTCTCTGCTGATTCCAACTTACCAATGATGCATTTGATTGCACCGATCTCATGGCAACAATCTGGAGATGAGCTCTGTAGCCAATCACTTCCATGTGCATTTTTTGCAGTCATTTTGATCTGGTCATCAACAGAACCCTAGACATTTTGTTTGATGCTGAGATTTCTATCAGAGCCTGCAGATGTATATATAAAGTATGAGCTTTTTAGGGTATTTTGCTTGCTTGTCTTTAGGAAGGACTTCTATGCACATCCCACCTTAGCAATGATGCATTTGGTGGACTGCAGATTCTACGTGGACAACACACCAATCCGTGTCTTCAGGAACAATGAGGCAATAGGGGTGCCATATCTCAATTCGCAACCAATGCCAATTCTTGCTGCTGTCTGGGATGGGAGCACCTGGGCCACACAAGGAGGAAAATACCCTATTGACTGGGCATATCAACCTTTTGTTGCATCTTACCAGGGATTTGGGGTTGATGGATGCTTGGTGGTTAACAATGATATTTCTTATTGTGCTGCTGGTCCAGTTGATGCTTGGTGGAATGCACAACATTATCAATACCTAACTCCAGAACAGATCACGACTTTGAAGTATGTGCAAAGCAACTATGTTTATTATGACTACTGCAACGACAAAGTTAGGTATCCAATTGTACCACCGGAATGTGTCAAGAACTGGTATGGTTCATAGGGTTACCTGGCTCCATTCTTCTTATCCAACCCATTTTTTGGAAGTGTTAAGTCAATAATAGCCTTAAAAGCTCCATGAGCAGGAATGTGAGTGGATGCATCAACACGACATCTCCATAATGATACACTCACCAACAACTATGAATAATAGTTCTGCTTGCCTGCAAAACAGCCAATTTTGAGAAACCCTATTTGACCAGGAATTCAATGAGATCCTGAATAAACAGGAAAGACACTTCTTGTGGACAACATTTTGTGCTATTACATTTTTTGTAAAATCTGAAATTCATGTAAAATGTGTTTTCAAATGAGCTTCAATTTGCAGCTTTCCTGCAGAGATTTAGTGAGAGAAAATTGTGGGGAAATGCAAAGTCAGGAGTATACTTTGCCTTAAAGCGTTTGCTGATTTGTGTGTAAAGCGAGCCTGTTCTTTGTTAGATCAGTGCACACTTCAGGCTTGAAACTAAACCAAGCTAATATTAGGTTTGAACTAGATCTGTGTTGGTATGAAGAAGATTGTAGGACATTTCTGGCACTGGATCAACAAAAGGGGGCTCACCTGTACATGCTTGCTCCCAGAAAGAAAAAGATACAGTAAGTAGGACTATCTGTATTAGAAGTTCAAAATTGATTGTGATCAGGCCTTGATTTTCAAAAGTTGAGCTCTGCGCTTCAAAGGGATACTCATTCCAGTGGAGATACATGCCTGTTACAATATTTCATGAGGTGGAGGCAGAGAAGGTAGTCATATTTTACATAGACATCTATTTCGTTTTGAACTAACTTGTTTCAGTGCCTTTAAGAATGAAAGATTCATTGGATTACTGCCGTGATCCAAAGATTACTAAACTTTTTTCATAGAAGAATTAATCTCCATTTGAAGGAAAATATGGCTTCAGTTTTAATTGTACCTCTTAACTGCTACAATAAACAAATGTACTATCACTGAGTGTAATTTTTAATTAGTGCCTCTTTACTAGCAACAAAAACAAACTTCCCATCACTGGCTGTAATTTGAACTCTGCCTGTTTCCTGCAAAAAAGACAAATGGACTATTACTGTTGAAGGTGGAAATGTGCAATGATTGGTCTATATGGAGTGTACTATTGAACTTGCTCGGTACAGACCATTGCACCTCACGAGATACCTCTGAGAAATTTGGGCAATCCTGCACTACTCGAATTGCCAAACAGGCAGCGAAATGGGCACAATAGCCTGTATCTGGCATGCTCCATTAAGTAATGGTTTTCATGTGGATTTGCAAAATGGTTTTGCGGATTTTGCAGAATGAATCTGTACAGAATAGTTCTTGGCACCTGCCCAAGTAAGATCCAGCGTACCCCTCCATTGTGCGTTGTAAGAGCATCCTTACCCATACCCATAACCCAGGGGTGGTACTAGTTTTAGGTGAGTTTGTGTGCACTGTAAATAGATTTACTGTGGTCAGTTAGATTATCCCCAAACTGGGAGCAGCAAAGGCCCAGGTATCCAAAGCTCTTTTGGTGTTTGCACATTCCTTAATGTTTTCAAAGTGTTTGTAATTTTTTTTCCCTCTCAAAGTTTTTGTACTCTTTCTACTTTCCAATATTTTCTTGTGCCTTGCACTTTCACTTGTAGATGTCACATTAATAAACATGATTCATGCAAGATTCAACCCTTGAATGTTGCACCTCAATTTGGTGTCTAGAATTATTTTTCACCATGGTTAACAAATTTGTTTCAATGTCAATAGACCATTGGGGACACATTTGCTTTACCTTGACACATGGGACTCGAATGTTACAATTATAGTGCCTTTTTTCAAGTCCTTAGTGGTTGGGTCATATTTACATAGTTGTTTAGTCTGTTACATATCGGAGGCCAAAATGATTGATAAAAAGGAAGCAAAAAGAGAAAGAGAGAAGCACCAACCAAACTTGCATAGCTTCATCAACAAACATTGGAAATGGGCTTTCAAGTGTGATGTTGTATGTGCATGGTTGGTGGGTTTGTGCATAAGATATTTTAATTATTGCCTTGCATTTTAAATTGGGAAATTTTCATACATATGTTGTGCACAATTGGTGTCTTTACCCCAATTTAGTGTTCCAAGGTGTAGAAGAGCTATCCAGCAACTTAATATAGCTATAATGTTTGAAACATCTACCCCTTCTTGGAACAATGCAATATGTTATGTTCAATAATTAGTTATTCTACTAGTTTTAGGTCATTTAGCTCAAAAAAGGAGGAGATTTTTTTTTAAAAACTAGAAAAAAACCATGATAAATCTCAAATAAATGTATACCAATTGTTATTTATTTGCATAAATGCCTAATGTTTTGCTTGAATAGATCCTTATGAAATTTTACATGTCCCAAAACTGAAAATTTTCAAACAATCATGTCCCACAAATTTGGATTCTTTTAGGCTCACATCCAAAAACCAAAGTAGGTGCTTGTGTAAAAACAACATTGGGAATGGTCTAAAGGAACTAAAAAGAAGTTGAAAAGGTGACATGGAAACCATCACTAAAGGAGGATCATCAAACTATTGAAGATGAACCCTAGTTTAAACACAATCAATTTTCCTAGGGAGCTTACTCTATGTATATTTTATGAAACACATGAAATAATAAATTATTTTTGTATATTATGAAATAATATAATATAATATAATAATAATATATTATTATAATGGGGAATATTTTGAATACATTTAAGATATATTGTCATAATCCAATTTTGGTCACCTCATTTACATTGGAGTGAATTATTTTTTACATTAGGTTGCACATTATTTTTTTACACGTTATTTTGAAAGAAATTGAAGTAACCTCCCTTGGTCAATTTTCGAAGAATATTATCATTGGCTTCCTTCCATATGACCTTTTTGTTCTAAGTCATCAATCTAACTCATGTTAGGTGCACTCTAATTGATTTGGCAGTAAGACAAGTTTCGCTTCCATATGGTGTGAAGGTACTTGTCTAGTTTTAATCATTTGATTTAATGAATAAATAAGCTTCATTCCGTAGGATGCTAGGCAAAGGTCTACAACCACATAGTCCTTTGTAATTCACATATTGAAAAACTATTCCTTATTCTTGGTGAAGTGAAAATCAAACCTATTTTGTTTGTTTGTTGATTTATGTTTTATTATGGCATTACTTCTTTTTAATATTATTATCATATTGTCACATATTGCATCCAATAACCAACCCCAACATAAAACATATAATACAAGTTTTGGATTTAATTATGAAAATAAAACATTTTGTACAATGGATTAGGTTCATTCTGTGATTGTTCACTTTTCATTGATAATGGATGAAACTCATTCATCATCATATAGTTTGTCATTCATACCATCCATCATTGTTATATCTTTTTATGTAAAACATTTAAAAAGGTGTTCAAGTAAAATTCTGTGGACGGTGAGCTCAAGAAAGTGAAAAATACTTTTACATGAAGTGCAAAGATTGTTTCAAAGTCGAGGAGTTACATCCTTAAAACTCCTTGGATGAACTTTCATTTCAGGAGTTGGGACTCAATGTTTAAGGTGACTGAAGGGATCAAATCACCTCCAAATCAAATAATCTTTAATTCTTTGGACATATAGTTACAAAATTGTTGGGTCACATTTTCAAAACAAACATGTTTTGAGGGAGTTATGATGCCCCAAAGATTCAAAATGCAAAATGCCCCAATTTTGGGAATTTTGCTTGAAAGTCCCAAGACAAATGACCATTTTGATGTAATGTCATGGAATGCTACAAAGTATATTGTTGGGAGGAAGATGACACTTGTTTTCAAATTTGAGTTGTGGTGAATTCATCATAAGTCTTTGTCTAATCATGAACCAAAATTGGTTCCAATTGCCCTCATCACCCCCTTTGTTTGGTTTGTGCAATTGATACGATTGAGAGATGTTCATGAGGAGTGTAACCTCATCTTATTCTTCCTAAAGCTCTCACATTCTTTTCTTGTCCTATTGCAAGGAGTTAGGACCATGCCCTGGGTTTTAACTATTCCATTGTAGTTAAATACAAGAACTATCACCAGAAGCACGTCATAGAATATTGTATTGGAAGCTTTTTGAACTATTTCCCAAAATAGGTGTAAACTAGTGGCAATTCCCCTTAATTCCCTTTGAATTTTCAACCCTAATTTGAACTATAACTTTGCACCATATTTCCCATTTCAATTTTTTTCATGTAACTATAAATAAAATTTCATTTGGATGTTTTATTGTTTGTTTCATGTCTTTGTTTATGATCATATTTTGTGTAAGGTGGTGTTTAGATTTAGGCCTCTTTTTGCTATGCATAATTCATGGCAAACGTACATAATTAAATTATTGTAGTTTAGATTTAAATATTTGTAATATAATTTTTTGAAATTAAGATTATTTTATTTTATTTCAAATTTTTTAAAAAAGAATTTATATAAGATTAAAGACCAATGGAATTGATTATCACATGTGAAATTTTATAATATGAAATTTAGATTTTTATATTTGAATTTATGGCCCAACTAAAAATATTTAAAATTAACTTAATTTCATGAGATTCAAATTTAAATTTATTTTAAAAGTATGAAATCCAACTAAAATTAAACATGTAGTTTTGGAATGTAATATCCCAAATCAAAAAGTAAAAAATTTAAATATTTATTTGACTATGTAGATAAGTATTATTATTCATTAGTATTATTCTAATAATTAATTCTAAGGTCAAAAAGGTGATTAGAGTTCAACCTTAAGATTTTATTTTTTTAAAGACTAAAAATTAAAAAGATCTTGACCATCAAAAGGTAGTGATTGAATTTCAATCACCATTTTGACTATCAAGTTGATTTCAAATTTTATATTTTTATATTGTTGTGACTAAAAATTGACCTTATGAACTCAGTCCACCTAAATCTGATCCCAAAAACCAAAAAACCTTGATTATTGAGATGTAGTAACTAAAATTTAATTACCATTTCAACAATCAAGATTTTTAAAATTAGAAAAAGGAATAATAATTTTTATTTTTTTTCCTAGGTTGCTACTAGATTGTTATTTGGGTGGACATCGTCTCAAACATCCTAGTCCATATGGTGATGGAATTGTAATTGTAATTAAAACATAAATAAGAAAATTGATTATCAAGATGGCAACCAAAATTCAATCATCACATCTGGATGGTTTGGATTTTTTTTCTTTTGCAACTAAATTTTAATCCCCACATGGACTAAGACCCAAGTCTAATTAATCATCCCTATCCCTCAAAATTAAAAGGCAACTGAATTTTGGTTGTCATTGGGGTAAAATATTTATCCTTATAAAAAAAATTACATTTTGACCTTAAATTGACATGATGTTGAGCTACATTGGTGATAAAATTGATGAGACTGGTCTGAGCTGATAAGGCTGATTTTGATAACTATGCCATTGTCCCACACACTAAAGTTGTTCAAGTGTAGTAGCACAAATGCAACCAATGTTCATATTCACCAATCAATTTTTAAAGATTATACCTACCATTGTGTCAATATTGTTCATTTGGCATGGCACTTTTAAACCTTGCAATTTGAATAATTAAAGTGTTCCTTGGAGGAAAATTTTAACATATTATAGGTCAAAATTTATAATTTTTTCAAAGTTGCTAATATTTGTTGTGTAATAAAATATATGTCATTTGTGTCTAATCAATTTTGGGTAAATTAACCTCAACTTTAGTGAGTTGAGTGTTAATTTGATTTTTGTGCCCCTTTAATCAAAGGTTTTCCATTTTGGCAATTTGGAACTATTTCCAAATGCAAAAGATGTGAATGTTGCATCTACAAGTTATGACTTATGACTACAAAATATGGCATGATAACAAACTTTTTTCTTCTAGATGTAATTTCTTACATCAAGTAGTGGAACTTCAAGGTCACCAAATGTTTGTAAACATCTCATTTGGTATCATTTTTTCAATAATAAAGCTTATAGAACACTTAAAGGAATTGCATTCATCTGTTGAATACTATTTGCCCCACAAGAATACTTATCTAGTTGCATAATGGGTAAAATATGCCTCCTTAAGAAGACAAAGACATAGGTGCAAGTCTTGCATTACAAGTAGGGTACGTAGGTTGGTGAGAGAACACTTAAGAATTCAAACAAGCTCTAATACTCACACATTGTTCCTCTGATTCTGAAGCTTAAAGAATAATTTTTAGCCCTCCACCTATTGCTTCCAATGCTGCAAAAATATCTCAATTCGGTAAAGGAATGGCCAAGATATGGAGTGATTAAGATTTTGAGTTTACGATCTTTGATCGTGCATCTTTGCTTTTGGAATACAAAGAAATTTTGTAAAGCCTTAGTTGGCACACCCATCAGGTTTTAAATAACTCAAAATGGACTTAACAATGAGGAAGATATGGGGCTGGAAGTAGAGGGAGTCTAGAGTTATTTAAAAGTTTTTTTGAAGCAAACTATCACTCATCCTCTCTTGTTTTCAGTGTTGCTCCTTTACTCTTCTGATGCTCAAAGAACATTTGTAACCCTCCAGTTTGTGCATCCAATGACACTAAAATCGCTCAATTTGGCTAAGGAATCGGGAAAATATTGGAAAGTGTTTGATGATAAGTATGTGTTCAGTGATGAGTGATACTACCCTAGTGAAAACCGGTGTTGGACTTGTATGGACTTTTGAACATACCAGACTGGTCCTGGTATGTGGTTTTTCTTTCAATACTGGGCAGGTACTGATATTGGGTTTCTAAAAAAAAATTCATACCAGTTTGGCACTGGTATTAAGTCCCAGGCTGATTTTTGCATGGTGTAGGGGAGGCATAGACCTGATATTGAAGGGAGATATATACCTGATATTATCTCAGGTCTTATACCACATGGGTATTGGTATAAGGATGGTATTGCATCAGGTCATACCTGACTAATTGGTTCTTCAATATCTGTCCTCATATAAGCACTATATACCCAGGTTGCACCCTTGATGTGTTCGTGCTACACACGTGAGAATCTTATTGTATAGGTGGTATATATAGGTGCATGATATTGGTACCCTAAACCCTACAAGCATTAGCTTAGGTTCCATAGGCTTGCGACTCCTAAGGGTGCCTCATGGTCTATGAAAGATACTAAAAACAGCTCAAAAATGAAACTAAAATTACTCCCAAGGATTGAGCGAGAAACATTGGCATAAATATTGTTTTCCTAGATGTAGTGTTTTTGGAACTACAACCATGTCAATACTAAAAAGAATCTTCACAATGCTTTTGGATTATTTTATGATAGCTTGAAAAATGTGAAGAAATCAATGGTCAAAAGATCACGATTTCTGGACAATTCCAAACTAGAATCAAATTAGCCCATTTTCACAAAATTTAATATTTATTTATTCTTCCCCATATTCACAAGCAAATTTTCAATACTTTTTTCATCAATTTGCATCCCATTTTCTTCAATCCAATTCAATCCTAATTCGTTTGTTGAATTGGAATTGAATTGAATTAAATTATATCTAATCTAAATTCAATTGAATTGAGAATTGAATTTCAATTCAGATTCCATTGAATTCAAGTTGCACAGAATGTTGTTCAATATTTTCATTCAAATGGAACTTATTTTTCACAAAATCAATTCACTTTTTACATCAATTGATTACTTGATTGTCGCTGGTAATGCACAACAACATAGAGCCCAAGGTATGTGACACATTGAAATATACTTATGCAAAAATAGTTATTCATAAATGAAGGCAAAATACCTTTGGGCCCTAATTTCACCCTCAACCTCAACTATAGCCCCAAACATTCTTATTCATAATAAGAATTTTTTTTATTGAATTTATGTGTCAAATTATTGACGTTAGGACCATTTAGTACACATGGTTAGTCAAGATTTTCCCTATAGTTAAAACAATGGTGAGGTCACAAGAAACTCAAATTGAAACTAGTTTCATGGCAACTCTTCGACAATGGGGTAAAAGGAATTTCACACCTCAATGTTAAATGTTAGTGTACTTTTCTAGTGAATATTTTAAATCTAAATCCCACTTTATGAACAATTTACTAGCTATGTTCCTATTGAATTCCAATTCATTTATGGATAATTTTAATACCTATTACAATGTGTTAGAAAACACATATTTATTTAAAATATAATTGAAATGGTAGGAAATGTTATGAAATTTTGTAATATCTATTGAAACATATATTATTTGTTTAAAGTATGAAGGTTGCCACCCCTACAGGTCCTATTAGAATAATCATGGTTCCTTCAAACCTTCTACCTAGTCCCTAATTTAGAGGGCTAAACAATGCCCACTTTATTCTAACCCCAATCCACCTAGTACTAAATTTGGTAATCTCCACTACTAATAATCAATGTTTTTCCCTTTGTGAATTTCTGCACTATGTTGACCAAAACAATTTGGAATATTTTGTCACAGAGGCCTTTTTCTTTTTTAAAGAAAAGAAAATTATAGTTTTTGAAGAAATGTCTTCTCAACTACCCCCAAAGGTTTATTGCCACTTTGCTACTCATGTTTGGAGAAAACTTTGGACAATTTTCTAAAAATGTTTCTCAATAAATTTGAAATCTACCTTGGGATGCTCATCACCTACTCCTTTTGTGACCAAAAAATTGAAAAGGAAAAATACATTGTTGGTAATTTAACTTGCCTCATGTGCCTATGCTTAAGCAATAAAGCCAAAACAACCCGATTTCTCCTTTCCTAAGAATAAAATTCCCAAATTAAAATAGAAAATAAATGGATCAAATTTTATGTACCTTTTGCAATAAGGTAGAACGCAACATTTCTTTTGATGTATGTTTTCTAAATTCAATTTGTCATACCCTAAAGGGTAAACTATTGTTAAATTGAGATTAAATGAACAACCCAAGCTTTAAGTTTTCTAATCAGATGATAATAATTCAACAGAAGACACCATAATGCCCAATGTAATTTGATACTTTATCCTATGACAAAAAATGCTTTGGGGAATTTCATTTAAAAAATAATGATACATTGACATGAGGAAAATATGTACAAGAAGTCTTCAACATGTACAAAGCACAATAGTGTGTACATTGTTCATCTTGGAAATCAATGGCAATGTTCATATGTTTCAAAATTTCACATGAAAGTGGACCAATTTTTGCATATTATGCTCAGTCCTAATTTGATATTTTATATTAGTGTATTTGGAAAGTTCCAAAACTCTAGATGTATTGGAAGCCTAATTTTTTGAAAAACAAATTCATCTTTCCCATAAAATAACTGATGGCCACCCCCAATGATACTATAAGATACAACATATTTCTGAACAAAGTTATAAAAATTCCACAAAATTCATGGTGTAAAAGACTTTAGTACCATTTTCCTTATTATTATTGTGATTCTAATGACCCTTACAACTTCCATGCACCATGTTGAGATGGTTTGGAAACTCTTATTTGAAATAATTTGCTAATCTCTTTTATTAATATTTTAAAAATAATGTATTTCTAGTGTTAGACTAGTATCAATTTTTAGTGGAGGTAGGCATGAGGGCTCAAAACGCAATCGGAAATTTCAGAGTGCCATGTGGCATCATTTCAAACACTTTCAAAGTAAAGATTTTTTTTCTTGCTACCTTTCTTTCACAGCACATGAATTGAATTATTCTGTCATAATTATGTGAAAAATCTTTAATTATATCAGCAGTAAAAATATTAATACCTTTCATAATATTGGGCACTAGGCCTACCTCCACTACAGGTCCCAAAAGGGATAACTAGTTGAACATACAAGACTGGTCTTAGTATTGGTTTTTTTTTTCCATACCTAGCAAATATTAGTATGAAATATTTTGATACTAATTTGATATTTGTATTAGATTCAAGGTTAATCTTTTCTTGGTATATGCTAAGTATAAACTTGATATTGATACTGGTATAAAGTAAGTATATATATATATTTGATGTTCCTGTAGGTGACATACAATATTGGTATTGATATAAAATTAATATTGCCTTAGGTCATACTCAACTGGTAGGTTCTTTAATACCCATGTTGATATCAATAGAATATACCCATGTAGTAAAAGGCGTGTTTGCCTATCCTGTCTAGGAAAATGGTTGAAATAGTGTGAAATCAGCCTGGTTTTATGGACTTTGTGATGTAGCCAAAGTGACGATCATCCAGAAAATAATTTAGCCAAATTTGGTTACATGCTAATATGAAAGTGGGAAAGAAAAGAATCCTTCTATATTCTTGGCTACCTACTGAAACTTATAGTAAAAATCTGGAGGATTGGAATTTTTTTCTTCGAAATCTGGGTAATCCAGGCCAATTTTTCCATGAAAAATCCTTTGCAATATTTGGTCGAAATCATATTTTTTACATCGAAATTTGACAAAATGTCGCCAAACAGAAAAACACTGGTTGGAATAGCACAGGGCAACCAGTTAGATAAGTGGAAGTATTTTCATATTAGGCCGCAGTTCACTGGTTATGAAGGGCCACTCTCCACTGCATGGGTTGATAAAAGTTTGTCTTAAGTGTCCATAACTGCAGTGAATTAGGCTGCAGTCAAGCTAGTCCCTTTTTTGGTCTGATTTGCGAAAATTCTACGTCACCTATTAGTAAGTAGCCAGAAAATAGAGGGGTTTGCAAAATCTTTCTACCTCATATATTGTTTTGGCTAGGTTTTAGATCGCCAAATTTAGACTTTTTCTACCTTCATATTTCGTTAGTGGCAAAATTTGGCTAAATCATCTTTTGGATGATCACAAACTTGCGCTACATCACAATCACAAATTTGACAAAAATATAAAACCCTGTCTGTAAATGTTTCTACCTTCATATTTTAATTGTAACCAAATTTCGTTAAATCGTCTTTTGAATGATCAGAACTTGTACTAGATCACAATCACAACTTTGACAGAAAAAACCCTGTCTCCACATATGCGGCAAATTTTTTGAATACAATTTACTAATACTTCGAACAATGTTGCAAGTCCAAGCTGAAAAAATTAGTTAGAGCTGATAGTAAATCATAAACTAATGATTTTGAAAGTAATCCACCATACTAGTGCCATATGGCCTCTGACATATGTCTCTATAACAACCCATTAGTTAGTGCACGTCCAAGGTGAAAATTTAGTTCGAGAGGTCAAGACAGCCATGACTTGGTGAAAATATGAAACAATCCCCATGAAAAAATCAGCACTTCCATGTTGCGAAAACCATCATGGAAAATTTAACTAGGCTTTCTAAATGTGTTCGAAATGCACTAATTCCATTTAATTTGGTTATTGTAGCAACCATTGGTCTTTGCCCTAAACTCTACCACCACTCACTGATATAATAATGAACAAGTTCAAAAAATAGTTTTACAAATTCCAAACAGGGAGCTGCTTTTTAAAAACAGTATAAGTTGTTTTATTCGTATGTAATACAACAGAATTTGAGAACAGTTTTAGTGTAGATCTGCTGGCTGTGAATAAACCTATCCTTGTATATAAACAGTCAAACGGGAAAATTATTCCTTCCATTTGGAAAAAGCTTCCAAATGAACTCGTTAGGGGATATTTAGCGTCTTCCCCAAATCAATAGTAACGACCTAAATTCTAGCAAAGAATAATGAGAAAGATATCTGGCAGTTTGATCAGAATTGGGAGAGGGCCGATGGTCGAGAAATTCTCCTTTGCCAGAAGGCAACTATTACCGTGCAAAGTTTTGATCGGAGTGGGCAGAAGTCTAGCTGTGCCATGAGGTGCCACTTACTGAGCAGGGATCTAACATCAAAATCTCAGCTGATCTCATGGTGTAGACCTGGAATCGTGGCGAAACTGCTGCTTTCTGTACAGTGTTCTGCCACCCATGTAGAATCCTCGGGAGCTAGACATTTATATGAGAGAATCAGGGAACGCAGATCCCGCTTGATTAAAAGATCAGCAGCGCGGTCGGTTACAGCAGATTCCCAGCTAATTATATTCTAGAATCGGCTAGTGCCAGTTATTCCAGCATTCTGGTGGAGTAACGCCATTGAAACGTGCAGTATCTGTGCAGTAGTCATAGATCAGATAATTTTCCGCCACCCAATTCAGTTGGCCCAATTGACTGGCGTTCCAATAATCAGTCTCCCACCAGGATGTGCCTGGAGTGCTGCAGAAGCTGGTGTCGTTAACGTTCCAAACGGTGCAAGCGTCGATGCTGTTGAAGTTGGAGAAATATGCAATGAACGGAGCATTGGACCAGTCGAGCTTGATGCGTCCGCCTTGTGTCGCCCAGGAATCACCGTTCCACAAGCTGCTATATAGGTACATCGGCTTGCTGTTGAGGTAAGGGATACCAATATCACTGTTGTCTTTGAACACGCGAATTGGAATGCCATCAACCAGAAATCTGGCCATAAGATGCAATTATTGTTAGCTACCTAAGTGCAATCAGGTGATGTAGTTATTTTGAAAAGGGAAAACAAAAAGACCACTGATCATAAGCTCATGTTGTGCTAACTTTCAACGAATACAGTCTACGAGCGCACTGTCTTGGTCGTTTAGAAAACAGGGGTAAGAAACAATGCCCTTACACAATGTGATCCCTTGTCCACAGGAATGAGTATGTGTGAAAGTCGGCAGTAGGGTCGAACCACAAGTAGATGCGCTGCTCACGGTTTCCGGTACCATTAGCAAACACATTAGTTTGCAGAATATATGGCTGATATGTCTCATTCCCCAGGAACTCGAAGTCGAGCTCGTCGTGATACAGACCTCCTGACGACAGCTGCGTGGAGAGAGACAGGTCATGTAAAAGCGAGTCAGTCCTACTGTTGCGCAAACCTGCATATATGTTCAGTGTGTTAGGCCGCAATTTTTAATGATGTTGTATATATAGCAGGATCGATTCCGGTCTTACATAGTAAGCACTGACAGTGCCCGATGAGTTTCCAGAGGGGAGCTTGATGTTCAATTCGACCCATCCGAAGAGGAAACTGTAAATGGATTGGAATCCTGAAGCTGCAGCCCAAATACACACACCGCATGAGCATAAGTCTCTTGTTTAAAATTACAGAGATGCTCCTGAAAACTCCAGACTGGATACATTGATCCATACTATGGTTTTGATAACTTCACCAAAAACCGCTAGAGATTCTTTATTTTGTTTAATAACGCCAATGATGTCGTAGTTTCAAATCATGATACTTGACAGAAGAGAAGGCGGGGATAGCTTTACCAGAGGCTTCATCGAGAACCAGCGCAACTTCGGTCCCATTGTTCAGAATTTGACAATGGTAAGGATCGGAGCTGGTCTCGAAGTTATCTGAGAAGATCCCCGACGCTCTCTGGGCCAACATTCCCAAACACACTACCACCGCTACCCCGATCGACATTGTCCCTGTTCTTCCTGTATGAGGACCCATATTACGCGCAACTTAGATCTGGATCAGAATATGGGCGCTCGTCCTTTGCAAGTTATCACACCTCCAAGCTGCTGAAGATTGAACAGATGCAGATACTACTACTCGATGGGCAATCTACAGATCTAATATCCAGTCTAGCGCTAACCAACGTTGATAATCATGGCCACGAAAGAAAGCTAGTAGAGAGCTCATAAGCAACCACTAGCAAACTCCTAGACAGCTTGGAGCGCTTGAAGGTAGCCAAGCAATTACAAGAAGTACCGGTACTGGTCATTAGGCTGCAAATGGAGCCGGGTGGGTGGATTCAGCCAGTCTAGTCTAAAAACAGGATGCGGATACATGACAGAAGTGCCTGTCGGGCAACGTTTTTTTTTTTTTTTTTTTT
>Ga0209611_10005897_pt1 | contig 20341 bp, 17 predicted proteins | sample S1TSphgellanicum_3_FD_187693 | JGI IMG/M metagenome (GOLD analysis project Ga0209611, IMG submission 187693) | Host-associated microbial communities from peat moss isolated from Minnesota, USA - S1T2_Fc - Sphagnum magellanicum MG (SPAdes) (version 2) | ecosystem: Host-associated > Plants > Peat...
GGCGGTGACGGCGGAAACGGCGGGAGCCTGGGTGTGGCTGTATCGCGCGGGACTCATCGGCGTAGTGGCTGGCTATTACGTGCTCAATTGGACGCGCAGCGGCCAGACTCTCGGCATGCGCGCGTGGCATCTGCGCGCGGTGACGGATGCGGGCAAGCCGATGCAGCTGAAGGCCGCGGCCTTGCGCTTCGTGCTCGGCGTGCTCGCCTGGGCGCCGGCGGCCTTGGGCGTGCTCTGGTTGTATGTCGACCCTGAGCATTTGGCGATTCATGATCGCTTGTCGAGAACCCGGGTTGTTCATTTGGAGCGGGCGTAACGACGCGCGCGTTCGTGCAACTGCGCGAGCTGCTCGCCTCGAACAAGGAACAAGGATCTCGCCCGGCGCCTCGATGAACTCGAAGCTCGGCTCGACAAAAAACTCGCCACCCACGATGAGGCTATCACCGCCATTCTCTCGGCGATCCGACAGCTCATGAAGCCGCCGGCGCCAAAGCGCCGTGGCATCGGCTTCACCGCCAACCTCGACGAGAAGTCGTAGCGGCGACTCCACCACTCCACCAGGTCGCCCACGGCTCTTTTGTGTGACAATAGCCGCCGCGAGGCTATCCTGAACACCAAAAAAGCTCAGCGCGTGACACGCACGCCATCCCTGTGTCGATGTGCGAGGTTTCGTGAACTAGAGCCGAGGTTTCCCGAACTGGTTCCAAGATGATTGAACTCGGTTCATGAAACCTGGAATCGTGCCCGCTACCAACGCATTGATTTCCCGACATCGGGTTCGCTGCAGCTCGCCGCGTTCGCGGCCCGGCTGGCTCGCAAGTCATTTCACGAAACCTCGCACATTTGCCGTCAGTTCAGGAAACCTGGAACACGCGGCGTCACCGCAAGTGGCTGAATCATTTGAAACCCGCCCCTGTCGCCAGTTCACGAAACCTGGACAACCGACACGCTGACGGCGAGGTCCCCCAGGTCAGGCACATGAGTGAACAGGATTCGAACCGCAAAACCCGCCGGGTAGTGCCTGCGTCACCGCCCAGCAATCCGCGCTTATATTCCACCGTCCTCAGCGTCGAGTGTGCCGAGGACGAGAAGATCGAGTGGCAGTGGACCGAGACGCCGGAAGGCCGCTTTGTATCGGGGTATCGCCTGGTGCGCGCCTAGCGAACCCCCGCGCGTGAGGTTCGTACCGAAGCGCCGCGGCATCGCATTTACCGCCGATATCGACGAGAGACCGTAGACCGCCAAGTGTGGTTGGGGCACCCCGCGGCCCAGATTGCTGGCGCTAGCCTATCCTGCCCTCACAAAATCTAGACCCAAAAATGCCAGCATGCACGCAGAAGGGATTTGGTCCAAAGTTCGGCTGCCGAACTTCTCTGACAGGGCGACCCCGACTGTTACCGCCGTTCGAACATCATAAGCGTCACCGTAACAGTCCCATATGATTGATCGCGTTCGCGGGCTGTCTGCCACTCAAGACCGTTCATCAAGCTCTCATGCAACGGTGAATCCGTGCCGATTGCACTCTCAAAATGAAACATTCCATCAAGCGATGCGACCTCTGCCACACACAATGATGTGCGGCACTCAATAGTTCGAATTGTGTATCCGGGGTTAGACATCACCAGATCTCGCAGTTGCGCCTCCATGTTCGAAGCCCATACTGGATCGCGTGCTTGCTGCGCAAATTCCGCCAACCGCCGATGCGTGAAATCGCAGCGGTCCTCAGCCTTGGAGGACAATTTCTTACACATTTCTTCAATTGAGGTCGATACCGGAAACTGCCGGCCGATGACCGCATTTGGATCTTCCTCCTCACCTTTCACTTCCAGCGAGCTGCCAGATCGACTGATTTCGTCTTGGATCACGCCCCCCGCCCTGGTCGATGGATGACTCGAATCGGCCACAGTGGAGGACGAGTCGATGCTACCGGGGGCCTTAGGAGATCCGACCAAACGCTCCACATGTATCCTGGGAGCGGGGCCACTCGTGCTGTAGCCAACGCCCGCCGCCTCCCGTGTAAAGTGCCCACTACTAGGGAATAGCCTCAAAGCGAGGATAACCGCGAAGCCGACGAGCGCGAGCCCTCCAACCAGCAGCCAGGTCGGACATTTACGGACCAGGTTTACCATAGTCTCCAGGGTTCAAGGGTTGCCCTATGTCTCGGTAGTACCGCAGAAAATTACTGATGGCGATCTGTGTATCGCCATTCTTAACCGCATCTAGAAAATTATCCCAGTCATCGATGGCCTGCTGCCCTTTGTCGCCGCGCCCACACGGATTGCTCGGTGCAACCGGCTGATCCGGGGTACCAGGATCGGCAAGCGGCGTTAGAGCCTGTGCTCCATCTGTTAATTGGGACAACTGCGCCGATTGGCTTTGCGATAAACCCAACCCAATTTGCGAGCCGCCCGCGTTCGGATCTGATGTCTGACTTTGCGCCACATCGCTTAGAATCGCATTCGCTCGTGAAACTGCGGACGCCTTAGCCGCGGTCGCGACAATCTCAACGACTAACCCATCCGGGGCGTTAACCACGTAGGCGCCGGCCCCAACGCCGAAGGTGGATATGTACGATCCCGGGGGGGCAGAAGGGCCAACGTGACCGACGACAACGACGCCCGGATCCGGGCTATGTTGCCCGTCACCTCCATTGTTGGATGAACTACCCGCCGTCCCGAACGAACCCACAGCTTGGGCGGAAGGCGGGTTCTGGTTCGTGTTCGGGTCTTGATCACTCGCAGCTAACGCGTTCTGGAAATCGCGACCAAGGTGCACACGCCGATCACCGCGGTCGGCAGCCAGCCGACCAGCGCGGGGTTGAGGCCGAACAGCTGGCCGCCGTTCTCGACGGTGCGGGTGATCAGGAAAAATACCACGCCCAGCAGCACGCCGATGATCGTGCGCGTACCGGCCCCGGTGGTGCGCAGCGGCCCGAACACGAAGGGCAATGCCAAAAGGCTCACCACGATGACGGCGAAGAGCCTCGCGATTCGCGACCAGTAGCCGATTTCATAGGAGGCGGTATCCAGGTTGTTGCGGCGCAGATGATCGATGTAAGAGGCCAGTCCGCGCAGGGTCAATAGCTGCGGATCGGTGGCGGCCAAGCCTAGGAATTCAGGATTGACTCTCGATTCCATGGTAATGCCGCTCACCACGTCGCTCTCGACATGGTCATCGAAGAAGCGGGTGGTGGCCACGTTGTGCAGTTGCCAACGGCCGGCCGTGGCGACCGAAATCCGCTCGGCTCGCTCGATCGAGTGCAGGCGCGTCGCACCATCGAGATGGAACAGCGAGACGCCGCCGAAGGCCTGATCGACTTCTCCGGTCTGCACTCGCAGGATCAGATTGCCGTCTTTGACCCACGCGCTGCTCGAACCGGCGAAGCTCACGTCGGTCATCTTGTTCGTGGTCTTTTCGCGTTTCGCAAATTGCGCGAGCGGCGGAGCGGCATATTCGCCGATTCCGTACATCATCAGGGACAGAGTGAGACCCGCCAGGCCCACCGGCCAGCCGATCCGCCACACCGACACGCCGGAGGCGCGGGTCACCACGAGCTCGCTGCCGGACGCGAGATTGCCGAGTCCCATCAGCGCTCCGATCATGGCGCCGATCGGCAGCAGTTCGAACGCCTGCTGGGGCAGGTTGAGCAGCGTGAACAAAAACGCTTCGCCGGCACTATAACTGCCGACACCGATGTCGCTCTGCTGGCTGATGAACAGGAACAGCGCGCCCAAGGTCAGCAACACGGCCATCACCATGAACGTATAGAGCAGGACCGTGCGATACAGGTATCGATCGAGGATGTTCACGCGCTTCTCGCCTCGCGCCGAACCAGGTACAGGCCGAGCGCCAGCGCGAGCAGATGCACCCACCAAACACCGATCACCGGCGGGATATCGCCCTTCTCCAGCCACACTTTCGTGGCGGACAACAAATTTGAATAGACGAAGAAAATGACGATCGCGAAACCGACCCGCGCATAGCGGCCCTGACGCGGACGCAGCCGGCTCAACGGCACGGCCACCAGCGTGAGCACCAGCGCCATCAACGGTGTGGACGCCCTGAATTGCAATTGTGCGATGTCGGACGCGGCGGCGGAGCCGAGCAGCTCACCCGTCGGCTTGGTGTCCGGATCGGTGGTCCGCGCCGCACCCGTGGGAGTTGAAATCGGGATGCCGTGTTCGCGGAATTCGATCTGCCTAAAGTCGTTGCGGCCCGGTACCCCCTCGTAGCGGCGGCCGTTGAACAGCGTCACCAAGTGCACGCCATCGGCCGAGCCTTTCGAATAGGTGGCCGTTTCGGCGAGTGCCACTTCAATTTTTCCCGCCGACTCGCGCTGCACGAACACATTGTGCAAAATGCCCTCCTGGTCGACGCGTTCCGCATAGAACACCGCGTCGCCGCCGCTGAAGGAGCGGAACCGGCCGGCGTCGAGCTGGCCGAACTGCGCCTCTTTGAGCGCCGATTGGCGCAGCAACTGCGCCTGTCCGTCGGCGCGCGGCACCTGGAAAAACACCAGCCAGGCCAGCCCCAGGGCGATCACGCCGGCAAAGCACAAGAGCGGCGTGAGCAGCCGGACCGGACCGAAGCCGCACGCTTGCAGCGCCGCCATCTCGCTGTCGTGGTACATGCGGCCCAAGGTCAGCACCACGGCCAGCAAGAGACCGACGGGCACGATGACCGACAAATTCATGATGGCGCCGAGCGCGATCAAATCGAGCACCACGCCCCGCCCATATTGGTTGTCGGCGGCCTGGCCGAGCACGCGGGACAATTGATTGGAAATCAAAATCGCCACCAACACGCCGGTGACGGCCAGCCACGTCTGCACCACTTCGCGCAGCACATATCGTTGTACGGTCCATTTCATGGGTGTGGAGCTTAGAGCCTTCGCAATTATCTAGTAAACTATTTGCTCATACCCACTGTGCAGTGCGACTAAAGGCTAATACGGAGTTTTGGACATGGAATTCACGACGATCATCGATGCGAAAGCGCGCCATGCTGCGGGCTGCGCCGTGGTGGGAGTTTACGAGGATGGCGAACTCGGAGCGGCTGCCGGGCGGATCGACCGGCAATTGAACGGGCTCATCGGCAAGCTGCACGCGGCGCAAGATTTCGCGGCGAAGCTCGGTGATGCGCTGTTGCTGCCCTCGCCGACCGGCGCCGCCGCCGCGCGCGTCCTGTTGATCGGGCTTGGGCTGCGCGCGAGTTTCACGCGCAAGCAATATCGCAAGGCGTTGCAATCGGCCGCTCAGGCGCTCGCAAAAACCGGCGCGACGGACGCGGCCGTGTATCTGAGTTTGGAGGCTGTCCCCGATCTCGACATTCATTATCGCGCGCGCTTCGTCGCGGAAATCTTCCTCGCGCAGTCGTACAAGATTCCCGACTTGAAAACCGCTGCCAAGCCGAAGAAGCGCGGCTTGGCGCGAGTCATGGTCGCCGTCGCCGATGCGCGCGCCGCCAAGGCGGCCGACGAGGGCTTGCGCATCGGTGCCGCCGTCGGCAGCGGTCTTGCGCTGTCTCGCGATCTCGCAAACCTGCCGCCGAATATCTGCACCCCGACCTACTTGGGCACGCGCGCGCTGGCATTGGCCAAGGAATTTCCGAGCATCAAGACCAAGGTGATCGATCATAACGGCATCAAGGCGCTCAAGATGGGCGCATTTCTGGCGGTGACTCAAGGCTCGGACCAGCCTCCCCGGCTGATCGTGTGCGAATATCGCGGCGCGAAGAAAGCGACCGCGCCGATCTGCCTGTTGGGCAAGGGCATCACTTTCGATTCGGGCGGCATTTCGCTGAAAGATCCGGGCGCCATGGACGAAATGAAATTCGACATGAGCGGCGCGGCCGCGGTACTCGGTGCGATGCGCGCAATCGTGGAACTGAAATTGCCGATCAATCTCGTCGTGATCGTCGCGTCGTGCGAGAACATGCCGAGCGGCGGCGCGGTAAAACCCGCCGACATCGTCACGACGATGTCCGGCCAAACCGTCGAGATATTGAATACCGATGCCGAAGGTCGCTTGATCTTGTGCGACATCATCACTTATAGCCGCCGATTCAAACCGGCGGCGGTGGTCGATGTGGCGACGCTGACCGGGGCGTGCATCGTTGCGCTCGGCAACCACTTCAGCGGCCTCATGAGCAACGACGAGGCTCTGGCGGAGGAACTGAAGTCGGCGGGCCTGCGCGCGGATGACCGCGCCTGGCGGCTGCCGATCGGCGAGGAGTATGTCGAACAACTGAAAAGTAATTTTGCCGATATTGCCAACATCGGCGGACGCGAGGGCGGCGCCAGTACGGCCGCCTCGTTTCTGTGGAAATTCGCCAAGGATCTGCAATGGGCGCATCTCGACGTGGCGGGAACCGCCTGGCTCAGCGGCGCGCAAAAGGGCAGCACCGGCCGCCCGGTTCCGCTGCTGGTCGATTTCCTGATCAACCGTGCCCGGGCGACATGACCGAGCGCGTCGACTTTTATATTTTGGACAGTGCGGCGGACAAAGATCGCTTCAAGTTCGCCTGCCGGTTGACCGAGAAAGCCTATCTTCGGGATCTGCGCGTCGTCATCGTCAATGACACGCCCGCCGACGCGCAGGCGCTCGATGATTTATTGTGGACCTTCAACGACAACTCGTTCGTACCGCACCAGGTCTGTTCAGCGCAGACTGCAGCGGATCCCGCAACGCCGGTCAAGCTGACCGTCGAACCCGGGGCGCTGCCGCCGGCTGATCTGCTGGTCAATCTGTCCGCGCGCGTGCCGCCCGCGTGGGAGCGGTTTGCGCGCATCGCCGAAATCATCGACGCGGACGAGGAGCGCCGCCGCCTGGGCCGGGAGCGCTTCAAGTATTACCGCGATCTCAAGGTCGTGCTGGAGACGCATCAACATGCAACCTGATCCGCATGATTTGCGCGATATTCCCGTGCTCACCGAGGCGGTCGAGGAAATCGGCGACGTACCCGCGCAGCTCGACACCAAGGAGCTGCATGCGGCGATCTTGACCGAAACCCTGCAGCTGACCGATTCGCTGCTGCATCAGGCGGCCAAGGATATCGAAGCCACGCTGTTCGAGCGGGTGTTCGATCAGCTGCGCGCGCAACTTCCCGACTTGGTGGATCGCATTTTGCGCGAGCACACGGTCGCACGGGCAAGCCCGCACGACCATGGATAAAGCCTACTCGCCCGCTGACATCGAAGAGCGGATTTATGCGCACTGGGAGGCGGCGGGGTATTTCACCCCGAGCGGACGCGGCGACGCGTACTCGATCGTGATCCCGCCGCCCAATGTCACCGGCACGTTGCACATGGGTCATGCGTTCCAAGACACCATCATGGATGCCTTGATCCGTTACCGGCGGATGCGCGGATTCGACACGCTGTGGCAGCCCGGCACCGATCACGCCGGCATCGCCACGCAAATGGTGGTGGAGCGTCAGTTGAATGCGCTCGGACAAACCCGGACCGGGTTGGGCCGGGAGGCATTCATCGAACGCATCTGGAAATGGAAGGAGGAATCCGGCGGGCAGATCGCCAACCAAATGCGCCGCCTGGGGGCGTCGGTCGATTGGCGGCGCGACCGATTTACGATGGATGCCGGTCTGTCCGCGGCGGTGACCGAAGTCTTCGTGCGGCTCTACCGGGAGGGGCTGATCTACCGCGGCAAGCGCCTGGTGAATTGGGACCCGGTGCTGAAGACCGCCCTGTCCGACTTGGAGGTGATCGCCGAGGAGGAAATGGGGCATCTGTGGCACATCCGGTATCCCTTCACTGACGGCGGCGGGTTTTTGGTGATCGCGACCACCCGTCCCGAAACTCTGCTCGGCGACGCCGCCGTCGCGGTGCATCCGGAGGATGAGCGGTATCGGCACTTGATCGGCCGCCGGTTGCGATTGCCGCTGACGACGCGCGAGATTCCGGTGATCGGCGACACGTACGTGGACCCTAAGTTCGGCAGCGGCTGCGTCAAGATCACCCCGGCGCACGACTTCAATGACTACGAGGTCGGTGAGCGCCATCGACTGCCGCTGATCAACATCATGAATCCGGACGCGTCGCTCAACGATGAGGTGCCGGCGCCCTATCGCGGACTCGACCGCGGCGCGGCCCGGACCCGTGTTCTGTCCGACCTCGAGGCCCTCGGCCTGATGGAACGCATCGAAGCGCACAAGCTGACCGTGCCGCGCGGCGACCGCAGCAACGCCGTGCTCGAACCGCTGCTCACCGATCAATGGTTCGTCGACATCGCGCAGCTCGCGGCGCCCGCGATCCACGCGGTCGAAGCGGGGCACATCCGTTTCGTGCCCGAGAATTGGACCGGCGTGTATTTCGACTGGATGCACAAGATCAAGGATTGGTGCATCAGCCGGCAACTGTGGTGGGGTCACCGAATCCCGGCATGGTACGACGCCGACGGCCGCTGGTACGTGGCACGCACCGAAGCGGAGGCGCGCCAGGTGAACGCCATAGCGGAGTCGATGCCCTTGCGACAGGATGAGGATGTGCTCGATACCTGGTTTTCCTCCGCGCTGTGGCCCTTCTCCACCCAGGGCTGGCCGCAAGACACGGCGGCCTTGAAAACCTACTACCCGACGTCGGTATTGGTGACGGGTTTCGACATCATCTTTTTTTGGGTCGCCCGCATGATCATGATGGGCCTCAAGTTCACCGGCGCGGTGCCGTTTCGCGAGGTGTACGTGCATGGATTGATTCGCGACCACGACGGCCAGAAGATGTCCAAATCGAAGGGTAATGTCATCGATCCGCTCGACATCGTCGACGGAATTTCACTCGATGCCCTGCTCGCCAAACGCACGGGCGGTCTCATGCAGCCGCAAATGAAGCCGGCCATCGAGCGGGCGACGCGCAAGCAATTTCCGCAGGGCATCCCGGCATTCGGTACGGATGCGTTGCGCCTCACCTTCGCGCGGCTTGCGACCCAGAGCCGCGATTTGCGTTTCGACATGACGCGGGTCGAGGAATACCGGAATTTTTGCAACAAACTGTGGAACGCGGCGCGCTACGTGCTGATGAACGCGGAGGATCCGGGCGTCACTGCCGGGGAAGCGCAATTGAGCCTGGCCGACCGATGGATTCAGTCGCGCCTCGCCGCGATGCTCGCGCGCGTGGAATCCGGATTCGAAGGCTACCGTCTCGATACCGTCGCCAACGCGCTGTACGAGTTCACCTGGCACGAGTTCTGCGATTGGTATGTGGAACTCTCGAAAGCCGTATTGCAGTCGCCGTCGGCCGGCGACGCGGAAAAGCGCGGTACGCGCGCGACCCTGGTCGGCAGCCTCGAAGTGCTGCTACGTGCACTGCATCCGCTCGCGCCGTTCATCAGCGAGGAAATCTGGCAGCGCGTGCGCCTGCCCGCGGGCGTGGCGGGCGACACCATCATGAAGGCCCCGTATCCGACCTCGGACAGCGTCCGCGCCGACCCGCAGGCGGAACCGGAAATGCGCTGGGTGATGGACTTCATCTTGGGCGTGCGCCAGATTCGCGGTGAAATGGACATCGCGCCGAGCCGCAAGCTCACCGTGCTGCTGCAGAACGCAGGACCGACGGACCTTACGTACCTCGAACGCAATCTGCATTATCTGATGCGGCTCGCCGGAATCGAGACCCCGCAGGTCTTGGGGCCTGCGGAGGCCGCGCCGATTGCTGCGGTTGCGCTCTTGGGCCAGTTGGAAATATTGGTGCCCATGGCCGGATTGATCGACCCCGCGGCGGAACTCGCGCGCCTGTTGCGGCGCCAAGCCAAGGTCGAAACGGATTTGCATAAAATGCAGAGCAAATTGGAGAATTCCGAGTTCGCCAAGAATGCGCCGCCGGAGGTCGTGGCCAAAGATCAGGAGAGGCTCGCCGAGCTGCGCTTGGAACTCGGGCAACTGGAGACCCAGGTGGCGCGAGTGAGACGGCTGCAGGGGCAATGACCGCTGCCCGCCCCGTGACCGCCGCGCACGCACCATGACCGCCGCGCACGCACCAACCGCGCGGTCGGTCATTGACGCGGTTCTCGCCCAGATCAATCGCGTGATCCTGGGCAAGGACGCCCAGATCCGTCTGTGTCTCGCGTGCCTGCTGGCGCGCGGCCACCTGTTGATCGAAGACATCCCCGGCGTGGGCAAGACCACGCTCGCGCACGCCATCGCCAAGACGCTGGGATTGTCCTTCCAGCGGGTTCAATTCACCAGCGATCTGCTGCCGGCCGACGTGCTCGGCGTGTCGATCTACGACCGCGAAACCGGCAAGTTCCGGTTTCAACGCGGACCGATCTTTGCCCAGCTCGTACTGGCGGATGAAATCAATCGTGCCTCGCCGAAAGCGCAAAGCGCCTTGCTCGAGGCGATGGAAGAACACCAGGTGACACTCGACGGCCAATCGATGCCGCTGCCGGAACCGTTCTTCGTCATCGCCACGCAGAATCCTCAGGACCAGGTCGGAACCTTTCCCCTGCCCGAATCGCAGCTCGACCGGTTCTTGATGCGGGTGCATCTCGGCTATCCCGCGGCCGCCGCGGAGCGCGAACTCCTGAGCGGCGTCGATCGGCGCGACCTGGTGAATTCGCTGTCGACGGTCGCGGCCGTGGACAGCCTGCGCAGCCTGCAGGACAGCGTGCTGCAGGTTCACGTCTCACCTGCCCTGCTCGATTACGTCCAAGCGCTCGTCGCGCATACACGGCAGTCATCGGGATTGACCGCCGGGCTTTCGCCGCGCGCCGCGATCGGACTCTTGCGCGCGGCGCGCGCCTGGGCGCTGATCGAAGGCCGCAGCGCCGTGATTCCGGAGCATGTGCAGGCGGTGTTTGCCGCCGTGGTCGAACACCGCATCCGGCAGCGCGACAGCGGCCCCGCTGCGGTGACGCGGCTGCTCGAGGCCGTACCCGTCCCGTGAGGGTCAACCTGCGGCAGGCCACCTTCGATAGGATCAGCGCCTGGGCCGCGCGCCGTCACGGGCGCGATTCCCTGCCGATCAGAATCAGCCGACGGCGCGTCTACATCCTGCCGACCCGTTTCGGAATCATGCTGGCGCTCACCCTGGTGGCGATGCTGATTGCCGGGCTCAACTACAACAGCAATCTAGGATTGGCCTTCGCTTTTCTGATGGTGAGCATCGCCATGGTCACCATGCATCACTGCAATCGCAACCTGCTCGGATTGCAGGTGGATGCGGCGACCGAGGCCGATGCGTTCGCCGGCACCGCGGCCAATTTGGAATTCCTGTTGCAGAACGATTCGACGGTCGATCGCCGCGACGTCGAAATCGTCTGCATGACGGGGAGCGGCACCCGCAGCGTATTGGCGCGGTCGAATGAATCGGTGCAGGTCGTGGTGCCGGCGAACGTGCGCGGAATCGTGCGCATCGCGCAATTCGCATTGCGCACCCGCTATCCGTTCGGCTGGTTTCACGCGTGGACCTACGTCCAGGGGGCGTTGACTGTGTACATTGCCCCGTCGCCGCAAGGCAATCGGACGCTGCCGTCCGCCGGCGGCCAAGGGTCGGCCGCGCGCTCGGAGGCGCGCGGCGATGAGGATTTCTCCGGATTGCGCGCCTACGAGCCCGGCGTGCCGTTGAAACACATGGCCTGGAAAGTGCTGGCGCGCGGCGGCGAAGCGGCAGTGCGCAGTTATACCGGGCTCGCCGCGCAGCCCGAATGGCTCGAGTGGTCCGCGCTCGAGGGACTCGACGCCGAGTCGCGGCTCTCGCAGCTGTGCCTGTGGGTGCTCGAGAGCGAGGCGGCGCAGCGGCCGTATGGTCTTAGGATTCCGGGCCGGGAGATCGCCCCGGCGCGCGGCGCCGCGCATCGGTGCCTGTGTCTGCGGGCGCTCGCCGGCCACGGGATCGCGGAGCCGTCGTGAAGCGCGATACCGTCTCGTACGAGGATTTATTGGGGATCTCCGCCTGTCTCGCACTCGCGCTGGCCGCGCACATCACGTCGCTGCCCGTGTGGGTGCTCGTCACGATCGGCGCGTGCGGAGGCATCCGGCTGCTGCTCGCTCGCCGCGGCCTGGGGGTACCCCCGCGCGGTGTGCGATTGATCATTTCCGCGGTCGCGATCGCGCTGCTGTTTCTGCGCTTTCGCACGTTCAACGGCCTCGCCGCCGGCACGGCACTCCTGGCGTTGACGGCGGGCCTGAAGCTGCTGGAAACCGACACCAGGCGCGATATCTACGTGATCACCTTGATCATCTACTTCGTGAGCATCTCGGCGCTGCTCGAAGGCGAGTCCTTCTTGCTGCTCGCCTATCTCATCGGAGTGTGTTGGCTGACGACGGCGACGCTGCTGCGTCTGACGACGAGCCGGCCCGCGCCGCCCTGGCCGCGCAGCCTGCGTTATGCCGGCCGCATCTTGAGTCAGGCATTGCCTCTGGCGCTGGTCTTTTGGCTGTTCTTTCCACGCTTGGGAGGGCCGCTGTGGCAGATGCCGGACGAAGGCGGCACCGCGACCTCGGGCTTGAGCGACAGCATGAGTCCGGGCGACATCAACGATCTGGCGATGTCGGATGAGATCGCATTCCGCGTGCGCTTCACGACCGCGCCGCCGCCGCCGCAGGAGCGCTACTGGCGCGGTCCCGTGATGCATGATTTCGACGGCCACACGTGGCGGCGTTCCTACCCCCTCTCGGCCGGCGTACCCGCGCTGACGGATGAGGGTCCGGCGTATCGCTACACGTTGAGCCTCGAACCTCACGCACACAATTGGATATTCGCTCTCGACTGGCCGTCGCATTGGGATTTGCCGCACGGCACTCTGAATGGCGACTACACGCTGGTGCAGCCGGATCCCGTGTCGCGTCCGATCGATGTCACGGCCACTTCGTATACGCGGGTGCAGTCGACCGAACCGCTCAGCGAACCCTTGCGCCGGCGCGATCTCGCGCTGCCGAACAAGAGTAATCCGCGCACCCGGCAACTGGCGCAGGACATGCACAGCGCGCACCCCGAGGCCATGGACTACGTGCGCAGCGTGCTCGCCATGTTCACTGAGCAGCCGTTTTACTACACGCTGACGCCGCCGAAACTGGCCGACGATTCGGTGGACGAATTCCTGTTCGACACCAGGCGCGGTTTCTGCGGGCACTACGCCTCGGCCTTCGCCGCATTGATGCGCGCGGCGGGCATACCGGCGCATGTGGTTACCGGCTACCAGGGCGGCACGTTCAACCGATTTGCCGATTACTGGATTTTGCGCCAGAGCGACGCGCATGCCTGGGACGAGATCTGGATCGAAGGGCGCGGGTGGCTGCGGATCGATCCGACTTCTGCGATCGCACCGGAGCGCGTGGAGCGGGGCTTAAGCGACACGGTGAGCGCCGATCAGCATCTGGTGAGCCGCTGGCAACGGCGCACGCCCTGGCTCGCGGATACACGGCTGCGCCTCGATGCGCTGCGCGAATTGTGGCGCGAACGCATCTTGCTGTTCAATCAGGACTCGCAGCAGCACCTGCTCGAGTTGCTGGGGATCCCCGAGCCCGACGGCGAAAAGCTGGTGATCGTGCTCGCAGTGATGTTGACGCTCGGATTGATCTGGCTCACCTGGCAGGTGCGGCGCGAACTCGATCCCGCGCGCAAGGAACAGGTGATCCGCGCCTATGCGCGCTTGTGCGAGAAACTCGCCGCCTTGGGATTGGCGCGCGCCCCGCATGAGGGCGCCGAAGCCTACGCGGCGCGCATCGCGGAGCGCCGACCCGACTTAGGTAGGGCGGTCGGTGAGCTCTGCCGTCAGTATTCCAGTCTGCGCTACGCACCGGCCGATGCCCGCGTGACCGTCGCGCAGTTTGCCGCCGCCGTGCGGGCGTTCCGGCCCGGGCCGGCTTGAATGCGCTAGGCAGCGAGGTTCTCGCGCGTCTTGAGGAAGGCGATCTCGGGCCAGCGTTCTTCGGTCAAACCGAGATTGACGCGCGTCGGCGCGAGATAGACGAGTTCGCCGGCATGATCGATGGCGAGATGGTCGTGCGCCTTTTCCCGAAACTCGCGCAGCCGTTTCTCATCCCGGGTAGCCACCCAGCGCGCCACCGCGACATTGATGGTTTCGAATACGCATTGCACCCCGTACTCGTCCTGGAGCCGAAAGGCGACGACCTCGAATTGCAGTTGGCCGATGGCGCCCAGGATCAAATCATTGTTGCGCAAAGGCTTGAACAGCTGAGTCGCCCCCTCCTCGCAGAGCTGCGACAAGCCCTTCTGCAAGGCCTTCATGCGCAGCGGATCCTTGAGCACCGCGCGGCGAAATAGTTCGGGCGCGAAATTCGGTACGCCGGTGAAGGTCAGATTCTCGCCTTCGGTGAAGGTGTCGCCGATATTGATCGTGCCGTGGTTGTGCAGCCCGATGATGTCCCCGGCATAGGCCTCCTCCGCCTGACTGCGGTCGGCGGCGAGAAAGGTCAGCGCGTCCGCCACCCGAATGTCCTTGTCGAGGCGCACATGGTGCAGGCGCATGCCGCGTGCGTAGCGCCCCGAACACAGCCGCATGAAGGCGATCCGGTCGCGGTGACCCGGGTCCATGTTCGCCTGGATCTTGAAGACGAAGCCGGTGAGCGCCGGCTCGACCGCCTCGACGGGGCGCTGCAGCGTCGGCCGCGGCAGCGGTCCCGGCGAGTTCGCGACGAATGCCGAGAGCAACTCCCGCACCCCGAAATTGTTGACGGCGGAGCCGAAGAATACCGGCGTCTGTTTCGCCGCCCGATAGAGCTCAAGATCGAACTGCGGGCTGGCGCCGCGCACGAGTTCCACCTCTTCGAGGAACTCGCGGTAGCGGCTGCCGAGAAATTCGCGCGCCTCGGCGCCGGCGATGCCGTCGATGGTCTCGTGCGTCCCGACGCGGCCCTTCTCCACCGGCACGTACACGTAGATCCTGTCTTCGAGCAAATGATAGACGCCGAGCAGGTCGCGGCCCATGCCGATCGGCCAGGTGATCGGCGCGCATTGAATCTTGAGCACACTCTCGATCTCATCGAGCAGCTCGATCGGTGCGCGGCCGTCCCGATCGAGTTTATTGACGAAGGTCATGATCGGCGTGGCGCGCAGCCGGCACACCTCCATGAGCTTGATGGTGCGCTCCTCGACCCCCTTGGCGCAGTCGATGACCATCAGGGCCGAATCCACCGCCGTCAGGGTACGATAGGTGTCCTCGGAGAAGTCTTCATGCCCCGGGGTATCGAGCAGATTCACGATGCATTCCGCGTAGGGAAACTGCATCACCGAGGAGGTCACCGAGATCCCGCGCTGTTGCTCGAGGCGCATCCAATCCGAGGTGGCGTGGCGCGTCGCCTTGCGGCCCTTCACGGTGCCCGCCATCTGAATGGCGCCGCCGAAGAGCAGCAGCTTTTCGGTCAGCGTGGTCTTGCCGGCGTCGGGATGCGAGATGATCGCGAACGTTCTGCGGCGCCTGATTTCATCGACGATTTCAGCTTCCATCGACCATTATAGCCGAGCCGCCTCCCGTTACGACGACGACACTGATAATGACCGAGGGGCGTAGCCATGCGTGTGCCATAGGCAAGCGGCCATCGCGGCAGCGCTACTTCGGGTCGCCGACAACACTCGCCGAAGCACCGCCGCATCCTCGCGCCCCACCGTGGCCTGGTAGTAGCCGCGCCGCACTCCCACCTGCTCGAAGCCCAAGGAGTGATACAGGCGCGCGGCGGCGGTATTCGATGGCCGCACTTCGAGAAAGGCTTCGTACATGCCGGCGGCGCGCGCCCGGTCGAGCAGATACAACATCATCTTGCGCGCGAACCCGCGGCCTCTATATTCATCGCGCATGCAGACATTGAGAATATGCGCCTCGCCCGCGCCGACGGACATGATTCCGTAGCCCGCCATGTCGCCGCCGACGTTGACGTCGACGACGCGGCACACGTAGCCCACGCGCAAGCAGTCGCGGAAGATGCCTTCGCTCCAGGGAAACTGGTACGCGGCCCGTTCGATCGCGACCACCACCGGCACATCCAACTCGTGCATCGGCCGGATGTCGACCGACACGAACTCGAGTTCGCGCTTGACGCTAGACATTCGCACACACCTCACGGGCGAATTTCAGATCTTCCCATGCCTTGCGCTTGTCCCCGGGGGTGCGCAGCAAATAAGCGGGATGATAAGTCACCACCAGCGGAACTTGCGAGCCGCCGAAGCGATGGACTTGCTGGCGCAAACGCCCGAGCGTCATGTCGGTGCGCAGCAAGTTCTGCGCGGCGATGCGGCCGACGGCCAACATGATCTTCGGCTTCAGCAGCGCGATCTGCTGTTCGAGGTAGGGCAGGCATTCGGCGGCCTCGCCCGACGCCGGATCGCGATTGCCGGGCGGCCGGCATTTCAGCACATTGGCGATGAATACCTGCTCGCGCGGCAAACCGATCGCGCGCAGCATGGAATTGAGCAGCTGGCCCGCGCGCCCGACGAACGGCTCGCCCTGGCGGTCCTCCTCGGCGCCCGGCGCCTCACCCACGATCAGCCACTCGGCCTGCTGATTGCCGACGCCGAAGACCGTCTGGGTGCGCGTGGCACTGAGCGCGCAGCGCGTACACGCCGCGACGCGCGCCCGAAGTTCGGGCCAGTCGACGCCGGCCTCGCGCGCGGCGCCTGGCGGGAGCGGCGTCATAGTTGACGGCGAGATCGACGCCGGGGGCGGCTCCATGGTCGAGGCCACGGTCGACGTCATGGTCGACGCTACGGTCGACGCGATGGTCGACGAGAGCGTGGACGCCGGCTTGCCGCGGATAACCCAAGTTTCGAGGCCCAACGCGGCCAGGTACTCGTGGCGCTGAGCGGTGTTCATGCGTGCGTCACGCCACGGTTGCGCCGGCGCACCTTGCGGTACAGCCACACCGTCGGCGCCGACAGGGCGTAACAGCCGAAAATCAGCAGCAACGTGATGGCCGGATGCAGGAATATGAATATGAACGCGAGCACCACGATCACGAAATGCGCGAAACGCAGGCGCGCGTTGGCGTTGACCTGCTTGAAGCTGTTGAAGGCGAAGCGGCTGATCATGAGCGCCCCGGCGAAAGCGGTGACCAGGAAAGCCAGAATCAGCCCGGGCAGCCCGATGATGTTCGACGGGTCGCTTGCGAGCCATATCAAAGCCGCGACGATGGCGGCGGCGGACGGGCTCGGCAACCCCTCGAAGTAGGTCTTGTCCTGAGAGGCCGCCCGTGAATTAAAGCGCGCCAAGCGCAGACCCGCCGCCGCGGCGTAAAAAAAACACACCAACCAGCCGATTCGGCGCCATAACGGGCCGTACTCGGCGATGCGCGCGACGCCCCATTGATAGGTGACGATGGCCGGCGCGACGCCGAAGGACACCATATCCGAGAGGCTGTCGTATTCCTTGCCGAATGCGCTTTCGGTATGGGTCCAGCGCGCGACGCGTCCGTCCAGGCCGTCGAATATCATCGCGATGAATACCGCCATGCCGGCGAGCTCGAACTTCAAGTCGATAGCGGCCACGATGGCGTAGAAACCTGCGAACAATGCCCCCGTGGTGAGCAGGTTCGGCAGCCAGTACACTCCCCGCGGGCGAACAGATGGATCGTCGACGTCGCTCATGAGCGTCCATGATAGCAGGGGGCCTCATGTAAGATACGCGGCTATGCGCCTGTCACAGTATCCCATTTCGACCCTCAAAGAGGTCCCCGCCGACGCCGAGGTGATCAGCCACCAGCTCATGCTGCGCACCGGCATGATCCGCCGGTTGGCGTCGGGTCTGTACGTGTGGCTGCCGCTTGGCCTGCGCACGCTGCGCAAGGTGGAACGCATCATTCGTGAGGAGATGAACCGCGCCGGCGCGCTGGAATTGTCGATGCCGACCGTGCAACCCGCGGAATTATGGAAGGAATCAGGCCGTTGGAACAAGTACGGTCCCGAATTGCTGCGGTTCAAGGATCGGCACGAGCGTGAATTTGCGTACGGTCCGACGCACGAAGAGGTGATCACCGACATCGCGCGCCGCGAATTGCGCAGCTACAAGCAACTGCCGGTCAATTTCTACCAGATTCAATCCAAGTTCCGCGACGAGATCCGCCCGCGCTTCGGCGTCATGCGGGCGCGCGAGTTCCTGATGAAGGATGCCTATTCGTTCCACACGGATGCCGCCAGCCTGGCGCAAGGCTATCGGCTGATGTTCGATGCGTACACGCGGATATTCACCCGTATCGGACTGAATTTTCGCGCGGTGCAGGCCGACGGCGGCAGCATCGGCGGCAGCACGACGCAGGAATTTCACGTGATCGCGGATTCGGGCGAGGACGCCATCGTATTCTCCGACGCCGACGAGTACGCGGCGAATCTGGAGATGGCGGCAACCCTTCCGCCCACGGCGCCGCGGCCCACCGCCACGGAATCGCTCACCAAGATACCGACGCCGAACGCGCGCACGATTGCGGAATTGAGCGCGCAACTCGGCGTGACCGCGGCGCAATGCGTGAAGACCCTGCTGGTCGACGGCAGCGACGGCGGCGTGGTCGCGCTGGTGATCCGCGGCGACCACGAACTGAATGCGGTGAAATCCCAAAAATTGCCGGGGGTGGCGAACCCGTTGCGGATGGCGAGCGCCGCTGGGGTGCGCGCCGCCACCGGCACCGAGCCGGGCTTCATCGGGCCGATCGGCTTCGCGGGCACACTGTACGTCGATCACGCGGCGGCTCAGTTGGCGGATTTCATCTGCGGCGCCAATGAAAAAGACATGCACTTCCGCGGCGTCAATTGGGGGCGCGACCTGGCCGACCCGGTATCGGTCGATATTCGCAATGCGCAAAGCGGTGATCCGAGCCCGAGCGGCCGCGGTACTTTGCAAATCGCCCGCGGCATCGAGGTCGGTCATATCTTCCAACTCGGAACCTTGTACAGCGAATCGATGCATGCGAGCGTGCTCGACGAGCAGGGCAAGGCGCTCACCATGTACATGGGCTGCTACGGCATCGGGGTCACCCGGGTCGTGGCCGCGGCGATCGAGCAGAATCATGATGCCAACGGCATCCTCTGGCCGGACGCCATCGCACCGTTTGACGTGGTGCTGGTGCCGATCAATTACCAAAAATCGACGCGGGTTCAAGAGACCGCCGACGCGCTCTATGCGGATTTCAATGCCGCGGGCTTCGACGTCCTGCTCGACGATCGCGATGCCCGCCCGGGCGTCAAGTTTGCCGATTCGGAGCTGATGGGGATCCCGCATCGGATCGTGATCGGTGAGCGCGGCTTGAATGCCGGCAATCTCGAATATCGCCACCGCCGCGCGACCGAGTCGACGGAGATTCCCGCCGCCGATGCGGTAGGCTACGTCCGACTTAAGTCAAACGCTTAAGGAGCTGACCCGATGCACAAGGCCCATGGCGCGATTGTGTGTGCGCTGGCCGCCGCCGTGTGGTGCTTCGGCTCGGGAGCCGCTCGCGCGGATCAGCAACGCGACCCCGAGCTCAAGGCGTTGCTGGAAAAGATCGTGGACAGCGCCGATTGCTTCACGGACAAATACGAATCGGAAGTTTGGTACAAGGCCATGGAGCCGCGCTTGATGCGTTTCGTGCCCTCCCACGAGGCGCGAATCGAGATCTTGGATCACGTCTACTGCGAGGCGAAGCGCGACCCCACGCTGCAAATGCCCCCCGATCTGATCCTGGCGTTGATGGAGGTGGAAAGCCGCTTCGATCGGTGGGCGGTCTCGCCGGCGGGCGCGGTGGGGTTGATGCAGGTCATGCCGTTCTGGCCGCGCCAGCTCGGAGTGCAGAATCAACTGGTCCGGGTCGCGCCCAACATCCGGATGGGCTGTGAGATTCTTCGCTACTATCTGCGCGCCGAGAACAGAGATTGGGCGCGCGCGCTGGCGCGGTACAACGGCAGTGTCGGTCACAACACCTACCCGGCGCTGGTGATGCAGCGCTGGCAGCGCGCGTGGCGCTTTTAATCAGCGCGCTTGGCGATTTAAATAAACCAATTCTTTCGTCTGCGTGAATCTGCAGACTATGGGCTAAAAGATACCGGAACGGCATTGGTCAAAACGCACTCGATTGGCAGCTTGACGAAGAATTGCGGGGAGGCGTCTTATATAGCTGAGAGCTAGAAGATACAGCTGAGGGGAGAACTGATACAGCTGGGAACTATGAGAGAAGGCTTAAGTACCGGAGGTTGCTGGGTGGACCCACTGCAACAGCCGGGGGGCGAAAGATAGAGCGGGCCGGGGAGGATTGCCTCGCGGAGAACTGCAACAGCTCAAGCCTGGGATAATGCTGACGTCGAGACACCGTTACAGGGCGCGAGCCCAGTCACAGAATTTGCGCCGCCCCCGGGGAGCAGGTTGCCGACAAGCGGTTGCTACCCCGTAGCAAAGCCTTTGGACCGAGGGATTAT
>Ga0209611_10005899_pt1 | contig 20335 bp, 12 predicted proteins | sample S1TSphgellanicum_3_FD_187693 | JGI IMG/M metagenome (GOLD analysis project Ga0209611, IMG submission 187693) | Host-associated microbial communities from peat moss isolated from Minnesota, USA - S1T2_Fc - Sphagnum magellanicum MG (SPAdes) (version 2) | ecosystem: Host-associated > Plants > Peat...
TGCGATCCGACCATCATTCCTACCTTTTGGACGGTTGCAATGCTTTGTGGAGACGATTTGTACACGGAAACCATGGTGGTCCAACCCTCGTCACAGACTAACACCGGTCGCCCGCTGCTTCACCGGCCTCTCCCTCCCCCACCCCCCAAAACCCCCGTTAGATAGACAGACAAACGGACGTAGTGAATTAATATATAAAATTCATTGTGTCAATGTGGAAATTGACCCTAGGCTACGGTAGCCTATATACTTGATATTGAAATTGGTATAAATTGTTACAAGGTTGGTACTACTACCTTAGGTCATACTAGCCTAGTAAGGTCCTTACTAATATTCATACCATTGTTGATATATATCAGGGATTCTGAATCCAAATTTAATTCTTGACACTTTTAAAGGTGAACTCGTAGTAGTCCTAATGGTCAATGTGTGAAAATATTAAAATTGTTTTCACTTCTGCATCAAAGTCCATCTAGGAAAATCAGTCAATTTTAAGGTCACTTCACATTCAGGGGTAGGCTATAAGAAAAAAACGAAAAAAAGGTAAGTTAACCTAAATAGTTAGAGTTTATTTTAGGTTAATTAGGTTAGTGGTAGTAGCTACCATTGTGGGCTATTGTTGTTCACATTAACTACTTTAGCTAAGGTAGGTAGGACATGTGTCGTGTAAATATTAACATATCGTTCAAAGATTGCAAATGCACTCATAGTGACGTAAGTTCCTTCCCTCCCAACTCATTTGCATCATTACTTTTTTTGTGTTGTGAAGCTCCTTTCAATTTTGATTATGTAGCTCCTCTTTGTTCCTTAGTTTTCATTTTCCTATATTTGATTGTGCATTTCCTTTGTTGTTTTTGTATGTGAAGCTCCTTTGAGCTCTGTTGTTGTAGTTCATGCTTGCTTTTAAATTTCTTTCTTTCATTGTTGGTTGTGTAGGTTTTGTGTTATTTTTGTGTGTGAATTTCCTCCAAGCTTTGTTGATATAACTTTTTTTTGCTCTTGGCTTTTCATTTTCTTGCTTCGATTACAGAGCTTCTTTGCGTTCTCTCCAAGTGTAAACTTCCTTCAAGCTATGTTCATAAAGCTCCTTATTTTTTTATTTTTTTCATTTTCTACTTTCGATTGTGCAACTTTTCAATGTTCTTTCCGTGTGCAAAATCTTCTGAACTTTGTTGATGTAGCTCCTCTTTGCTCTTAATTTTCTTTTTTCTGTTTTTGGTTATGCAACTCCTATGTTCTTTTCACACCCAAAGCTCCTCCAAGCTCTATTGTGTAGCTCCTCTTTGTTCCTAGCTTTTCAATTGTGGAGCTCCTGTGTTCTTTCCACATGCAAAGCTCCTCCGAGCTGTGATTATCTCTACACTTTACAATGTTGTCATTCTTGCACAATTTTTGCAAGTTGTGTTGCAAATTCAAGGTTTGATTTTGCAAGGTTTTGACATAGCAAAATCTAACCTTCTATCTAAAGTTCCAATGCCTCCTCCAGAAGATGTTTGGTTTCCTTTTGAAACAATGTATCACACAATTGTTTTGCACTAGTACCAAATCTCATGTGTGTATGATAGTTTAAGGACTAAAAAACTTGGCTATTGGGTTAAAGCATGATCAACCACTTGGTATTCACTTTTGTTGGTGACGCAATACAACAACCTTAAGTGGATTGAACACTTTTATGTTAGCAAAAACTTTGTCCATCACTTGACTAAGAAGTTAAAACCTTTCATGGAAAAAAAAAACACAAATTTTCAAGTTTTTGTCCTTATGAATATCCATGTAGCCTATAGTTTGTACAAACTTGCACATGCATTTAAGTACTTAAACTGCTTTGAATTGTTTGATATCAAGAAATCAACTGTCCACCTTGTCCTGCATGAATTTATGTGCACAATGAACTATATTTTGAAGAACCAAATGAAATGGCCAAAAGGTAATGACCTAATTAAAGACATGGATGGGTTCAAGGACTTCTATGGCATGCCATTAATCCATGGTGCCACAAATGCAATGCAAATTCATGTGTAGAAGATGAAGGCCCAAGTTTTTGTAATTTATTTTTATTCTTTCAAATCAAAAGGTTACAACATTCAAATGCAAGTTATTATGGACCATCGAAAAGGTTTCAAGATATATATGTTAGGATTCTAGGTTCAAATTTTGAAGATTTCTTCATTATCCCACAAAGCCATTGAATAAAATTTGTTTATTATTGAACTTGGACAAAAAGGCATCAAACTTTATGTTCTAGGGGACAAGGGCTATCCCTTACTACCATGGTTCATGGTGTCACATAAACAAATAGGGGTATGTCAGATTATGCTTGAAGCTCTCTACAATCAACAATTATTTAGTGGCAAAAATGTGGTTGAAAACTCCTTTGGAATCCTTAAAAAGATGTTCAAGGAGTTTTTATAGAAGACCAATTTAATTTTAATTTTTTTGCTAAACCTATTCCATTTGTTTTTGCAAATTTTTCCAATGTGCGTAATTTTTGATTCGGTGAACTTTTGTAGTTCTTTGACAAATTTGTCCCAATTTTGTGCTACCAAAAGCATTTGTGCACACGAGTTGACCAAACATTTGAAATTAACATGTTATTGCCTTGCCTTTGGCGCGATAGTCCGATTGTTCCAATAATGTTAGCCAATGGTGGTATGATTGGTGACACAACTCCTTTGATCGACATTGTTGCTACATGGCTTCCCCTCCCCCTCCCTCCCTTTCTCCTTACAAATTTTTCATGTTATTGTTGTGAAAAAAAATTGTTATCATTTGTGGTTTCCATTTATTGACGACTTGAAGACCTACACAACAGTTCAATGTGCAAATAACAAATGCAAAGGACAAGATGAAAAAGCTTTGTGCAAAATGTTCAAACCTTTTTGTGTTTTGTTGCAAAAGGGTTTGCATAGAAAAGGTTACCCAAGATGGTTAGGGCGTTGATTAGTAATTTGTCACCCTTTAGTTAAGATTGATAAACTACCAATGTTGGTAGGCACCAAAATGTACACATTTGCAAGATTTTACTTGTGTAATGTTAGTTTATCATTTCACATTATCTATTGTTGTTAACTTATTAACACCTTGCCACATTAGAAAGACATGTCAATTATTTATTTTTAAAAATTCCATATGTGAACATAGTTTTAAAAACGATAATTTATCATTGTCATTACCCCCAAGTGTGAACTAACCTTTATGCGGATTAATAATTGCTAACCACCTGACCCATATAAACGTAACTAGAGTTTGGAACTTGTGTTCAATCTGTCCTTCACATGATAGATTCCTTGTTACTTTCAAGTGAATGTTTTTTTATATAAAAAAAATAGTTTATAACTGAATGAGTGATTTCTTTAGTTAATTTGCTTCATGCAATTGTTGGAAGGTTTAGTTCTTTGTGGTTCCCTTTCCTCCTTTTGGCCCCCTTTGTTGGGTTGTTTACTTACCTGGATTTCAGTCCTTGCCCCTTGTTTCCTTTCCTCTCCCTTTCTTGGGTGCTTTATTTCTACAAATTTGGCAAGGTTTCATTGATGAGTGATCATCCATAAGAAGATTTAGCCAAATCTGGATATAAATCAAATATGAAGTTCAAATATTTAATCATCATTTTATATTTTGGGTTATATATATATATATATATATATATATATTAGTGAATTTTCCTTCTTTTTTTCCCCCTTACCTACAGTGATTGAAAACCTCCAAAATCACTTCATGTCTAAACTTTAAAAAAATTATTTCATTTTTAATGGAATTTTGCCAAATTAAAAAAGGGTCCCACTTCAGGCATGACCCCCAAGTTGATGCATGCCTTATTTTCATCTAAACCCCCCTAGAATTGAGATGGACCTCCCTTGTCAACATATCATTGAAGCAAAGAAGGAATGGACATAATGAACCACTAACCACATTTTTTGGGGGGTTATCTATGGGTGCCCTTCAAAATACTTCAAAGAGCCTAGGAGCAATGGACCCACTTTAGATTTCCAAAAGCTCAACTCTCTTTGAAAGGACAAAAGATCAATTCCACTTTAATCCAAGTTATAGCATTCAAAAAGTGGTAGTTACTTGAGGCCTATACACTTGTCAAAGCTCAACTTTTTAAATAATTTTAATGGGGGGAAATGCTCCCCACACAAAAGTGGGAATTGGGTGCAAGAATTTTTGCTCCAGCCTTTGCAAATTATATTGACATTCTACACACACCAAATATTTTATTGAAAGAAAGCATTTTTGCTTGCTACATCAATCAAAAATTCCAAAATAGATAAAGTCATTTTTGCCTTATTAGGTGTTTAGGGTTGAAGAATATGGCCTTTAAGAGACCTCAATAAAAAAGATGAAAGGCATATAAATGCAAAAGGTATTGGGTTCACTTTGGCCTTATTATATTTAACATTTTTTTCAAAAAATTTGGCTTTGAACCAGGATTTTTAACCAAAACAAAAATTCTTGAATTCACTTTTCTTAATCAAATTGAGTAATTATTGATTTTTTCACTTCTAGTTTGATAGTATAATGAGGGTGGAAGGTAAGGCCCCAAGGTTGAGACCTTCTTGAAATAAAGGCAGTTGAGGATGACCACAATGAAGGGCTTACATTAAGGTGGTAGCAAAGTTTAGCCCAACATTTTGACAATTGCCTTCACTCATTGTAAAGCATGAGGCAAACTTAATCATAAGGCTAAACACATGTACATCAGAACATATTTGAGGAGGCATTATTCATGTATAAGACACCCTCCAAATACATTAGGAAATTTCTTCGAATGTTGTATGCAACTCGAAGCAAAAAATTTAAGATGATGATTTTAAATGAAATATTTAGTAAGGAAATTGGTGGTGACCAAGCTTGATGTTTGTGGTTTGATAATTCAAAATATCTCTTATTATTGTTGTGCGTGAGTATGCAAGACTCATAAGGAGCACATCTCCTTATTTGATTTCTTGAGATTTTTTTGGGTTCATGAGTTATATTATTATACAAGGTGTAACTTGTATTTGGCTTGATTCAACTCACAAGCATGCTTGCCATTTGCCTAAGTCTCAAGCCTATGTGTAGGATAAAGCCTCGAGATTGGGCAATCTCAAGACAAGGGGCCAAGGACAAGGCAATAGTTGAGTCCAACCTTGAGTTTTGAGAATGTCCAACACCCATGGGCTTTATTCATGGTAAGGCTCAAGGCAAAGGCTATCATGAACTTAAACATACATAGATGACACAATGAATCATGGATATAAGGTGCCTTCCATATGTATTTTTAAAATTTTCAAGTGTTTTACATATCTTTTTGGGTTTAACATGAAATCAAATTTTTTTCTCAAAACTCATTATATGTGTTCTTCTCATAAATATTGGATGTTGTCTTCTCAAGCCAGCCTTTGTTCATTTCATTAGGTGATAAGTTTTACTCATTGCATTTACATATGTAACCAAGTAAACACATTAGGTGGGCACAACAAGTTTTTTTGTTTTATTTTTTAGATTTATCCAAAGTCTATGGCTTAAAGACATTCATGAATATTGTGCACCCCAACTACCTCATTTCTCTCCAAATAATTGTCTTGCTTATTTAATTTACTTATCTATCTATAAAGGAAGGTAGTTTGTTTTGTTTTATAATTATGAGATCCACCAAACCAGGATGTTTCAGATCGTGTTCTTGGTGTGTTTGGAAAGCTCTTGACAAGGACGGGTGCATGGCTTGGTTTCTAATGATCTTTGGACTTGTGATGCAAAAGTTTTTGAGTATTGAATGATATTTTCACTAAAAATGTTAGAGGAATTGGAATGTGGCTCTGGTGTTGTTGGAAATATCTTGATGAGCAGGATTTAATGGAATTGATTTGGCAAGATTTGGATTTAGAATGTGGGAGATATTGGTTTTTAAATGATTTTCGATGTTGAAAATTCCAATCAACTTCAAAAAACCAGGTTTTGGAGAAAAAAAATCATTTGAGAACATGGTAACACTTGAATGACTACCATTCAATTCAAGTAGAAGGAATTGTGATGTGCCTTTGGTGTGGTTGGAAAGATCTTGCAATGGGATATAAGTATACCTTGCAAAATAATCTCATATGTTGTGTCCACCTTACATTATAACGAGTTCACACTTGGGCCAATGGCACATGCCACATTAGTGTACATGAAATGACAAGGCAAATTAGCATGTGCCTTTTCATGTCCATGTTATTCAGCATATTGGGGCTCTGCAGTGCTTTGCACTATTAGTGACAATGAAATGATGAAAGAAATGAATTAATTTTCTGAAATTTAAGTTCCATTTGAATGACATTGCATGCACCTTGAATTGAATTCAAATAAATTGAATCAAATTCAAGTTCAGTTGAGTTTAGGTTCAATTGAAATGAACCAATTCCTCTAGATTTGGTCACATGTTAATGTTTTTTTTGTTATGTCAATTGGATTGAATTTGATTGGTTGAATGCAATTCAATTCAAACCAATTCAAATACAATTGAATTGATTTTTTTCATAATTTGTTTGAATTGAATTAATCAAATATGAAATTTCAATTATGGAAAACACATGTTAATTTGTTTTTTCATATGCATGTAGGTGGGTTAATGGAAGGAGTGAGATAGTTAGGCTTGGAATCTCATACTATTAAATATTATATTTATTTCACCTAAACCAATTTCAATTCTTATTTTCACTAGAATTGAAATCAAATTTGGGATGGACATAAATAATGATGAACAATTGGAAACTTAAGAGAACATAAGAAGGAAAATAAATAAATTTAAATTTAAGATTAAGATTAATTTAATGTAATGAAGTTCCATTTTTAAAAAATGATTATTAAATCGATAAAGCTCCACCTTCTTTACCATTATATTTTTATTTTTTTTCCACATACACTTAAAAAACTTCCCTTAAAAAAAAGAAATTAAATATAACCTTTCATAGAAAAAAAATTATCATCCAAAATTAGAGTGATGACAAAAATAAAATTGAAAAATTAATGGCAAAAGGAACAAAGAATTACCTAGTATACATGGGTGATTTTTAAAAATCTATCATATGGCCATCCATATGTAAATTTCAAAAACAATGCACACCTACCTTATTTTCAAGCTTAATTATCTCATTTTCAAACCTAATTACTTCATTCATCTCCTAATAATTATCTTAATCCTTTCTCCTACTCACCAATATGGATATGAAAAGGTAAATTAACAAGTTCATTTTCATGTCCATAATATTTATATTAATTTGAATTAAATTAAATTTGAAACTAACATAAATAATGATGAATTATTGAAAACCATATGGGAACATAAAAAGAGGAAAAGAAAAGTTGATCATCACTACTGTACTAGAATAACATGTTTGGCAAAAACTATTTATAAAAATCAAAGTTGAAAATATTGGAAAATTATTTGATTACCTTGTCAAAATTTTAAAAAATATTGTAGCAAAATGTCAAAATATAAAGAAATTATGTATGTTTTGTCAACCCACTTTGATTGCATACGCATTTCTTACACTCACAACCTCCCATGTTTCCCTTGTTATTCAACACAACCCATGCTCACTCACAGTCAATGACATGACTTACATTGGCAAAGCCAAAACACCAAACTCAACATTCTCTACTAGTTGAAATAAATCCTCACACTCACAAGCATTTTTGCCTCAATTCCATTCCATCATTTCTTGCCTAAAACTTGTTTGGAACATGATTATTATCATGCACTCCTCTTTGTCATTCTTGATTGTTTTTAATAATAAAAATAGCAAGTCTCTAAGATAGTGTTTTGAACAATAGTGTTATTTGTTGTTTTGTGGAGGTTGCTTTTGGCACATTGTCGCACAATTTTGGAAGTTGTTATGTGAAACTTGACAATGTGGGAAGTTGCTTGTGGCAAATAATGGTTGCATCATGGAGCAAGGAGTGTGAAATAGGTTGGCTTAGTGTGATGATGTGCAACATGCTCGCTTGTAACACATGACACCTTCAAAAACACTAAGTGTTGCCCTCTAGAGGTTGAGGGCAATGGGGCTATGGTGTATTTGTACACAACTCACTAAAACTCCAAAAACTCTTCCATCAAATATTGACACCATTTATTTCTATTTTGTTGTCATTAAGGTAAGTACTTAGGTACAAAAACACAAGCCATCATGAATTGATGAAAATAATTGAAATTGACACTCATGGATGAAACAATTAACACATAGATGAAAATTTTAAAATTTTGTCAAATAAATTGTTTTTTGTTATAAGTTGCCGAATTTTTAAAAAAAACTTTGAATGCTGAAATTTACTTTAATTTTATTTATTTTTACATAAAAGTGTCTAACCCACTATTCTAGTATGGTAATAAAACAAAGTAATGCAAAACCCAAATTGATGTTGAAAGTCACAACAAGCTAATTTGAGCAAAAAATATGTTGGATGGCATTGGGGATGATTAAAAGTACCATGAAATGGCAAGACAATGACATGTACAACATAATTGACAATGAAACAATGGCACGAAAAATGAAGATTGTAATGGGGTGGTGGAACAAGCAACATTGTAAATTGAGAATATGAAATAATCCTTCCAAACAATATACTTATTAAAGGCATTTGAAGCAAAAATGGCAAGGACAATAACAAAACCAATGGAACAATAAGACAAATGATGGGGTCATTAACAACAATTCTCTTGACATAATTATTGTCATGCCAATATTTTCATTGTCTTTCCATCACCTCCATCATTTTGTCATTGTTCTTACCACTAGCAATGAATGTTTATTGCACTTTCAAGTTGTTTGAAAGTTTGAATTTTCATCACATTTTCACATTAGACACATTCATCACTAAACATTATCTTATCATCAAACACTTATCATATTTTCATCTTAAAAAAATTTTATATATATAAATTTCAAAGCCATGGGTGTGCCAATTGAAGCTTTGCAAAAGCTTTTTAAAATCCAAAGACTTAAGAGCAACAAAAAAAGAAAAAGAAAACAAGAAGAGGATAAGCTTGTCCAAAGAAAAATAAAATGCATTTACCCCCTTACCCTTTCCAACCCTTAAGTTTTCTTCATTTTTTTTTGTCCATTTTGAATAATTAAAAAAGTTATGGATGCACCAACTAGAGTTCTACAAAACCTCTTTGAACTTCATACACAATGTCCAAAGATCTTAAGCTCCAAAACACTAATTATTTTAATAAGTTGGTAGGCGAACATTTACCCCTTCATTTCCAAAAGGCATATCTTGTTCATTTCTTGATGAAAATGAGTGATTTTTGTGGCATTGAATGTGACAAATGGTGAACTACAACATCTCTTTGAACTCCAAGGGCAACAAAAACATTTTTACGTATTTGAGCTTCTTTAATACACTAAATGTTCAATGACCAACCTATATAGCCATATTCATGTCACTTCTCTTGTTGCTCCTTGGGATTTGAAGGAAGTTTAAAGCTTTCATGTAATTTGAGGAAGGTAACAAATGTAATTATTTCTAAAATTACTATTGGTTGGAACAATCAAAGACATCCTTAGTTGGGCACATTGCTTTGAAGTTTGGTGGCCTTAATGAGAAAATGGTTTTAAACGCTTGATGGATTATTTACTTGATCTGGGAATATTGTGATTCATGGTGGCCTTACTAAGGTTCATATGACATAAGGTCCTCCTTAGCTTCAAAATTAATACATACATTCATGATCTAATTTTGCAACATGAACTTATACTTTTGTCTCCAAAATTACGAAGACTAATGAGTTCTTCTTTGACTTTTGACATCTGTTCTTCAAGAGTAACTTGAGGTCTTGAACTAGTGGAAAAAATATCCTGAAGACAAGTTGCAATGATCATAACCTTTGCCCAAAAGTCATTAATCTAAACCCTACCTGAAATCATTGAACATTCTTTGTCCAAGAGAGAGGGATTCATTCTTCTAACAACTCCATTTTGTGCAAATTTGACTAAGCTATTTTTGTATGCCTTTTCTATTTACAATTTGAAGAACCTTTCACTTTACTTTTATACTTTGGATGCAGTTACCTTTCAAACATTGTTCAAAAAGCTGTAAGGCATTTCACATTATGTTATTTGTTCAATGTAGTTATGTGGGCAAACAATACCTTTCGAAGTCTACATTCCCTTTTTAAGACATGAATTCCAAAGTTGTATTTAACTTTGATTCACATTTTCAATCACTAAAAACATGAAATTATGTAATAAATGTACTGAAAAGTGAATTATCATGTGACATTCATCAGTTAATCAATTGTGAAGATAATAGTTGAACATGAATTTTAAACACTTGTATATTCACATTACATTGCTATCCATGCCATAGGTCATGGTGGCACACTATTTTCAAAAAAGTCTATAAATTGGACCATCTTCCATGAACCCTCCTCATCGCTGTTACCAAAACATCAAAGTTGTTATACATTAAAGCAGTCATCCAACTGTAGTAGCCTTTGCAACTTATCAGATGGTAATCTTTCACTGGTGCTAGTTCTTTTGTCCCAAATGCCATTAAACTCCCAAACAGTACACCGCATAATGGGACACCATGTGGACTGGCCATGGTATCTATGCTTGGATGAAGACTAGCAAATTCAATGTACTCAGGAATAAGGTGATAAACAGCCTGCTCCCAGGGGCTGCCATTGTCCAATGCTATAAGCAGAGTCCCACAGATACATCCTAGGTGATCCCCAACCAAGGAAACTTCAAAGGACAAATTTATGAATTCTTCTCTAAAACAAAGACCTCTCAACTGTGGGAAGAGCCTACTGACAGACACCATTTGTTTTTCAATGGTATTCCAAAGTGACCAGTGTTTACACCCTCATAAGTTTACAATCTAGCTGCAGACATTACCAACTCCTTGACCACCGGAGATGCTCCAGTAAGCAGCTCTCATGATTTGCCCTTTAAAAGTCCAATCTCTACTCCTCTTAAAAATTTGATTGCTTACTCAGTCAAAAAGTGGTGTTCAGCGCCCTGCTGTGACCTTTCGCTTCACTTTCCTCTTGCCCAACATGTGTGGTGTTTGTTGCCTGCCTTCTTTGCTTTGGTCTTTCTTGCCCTCAAAGAAGCCTGAAACCAGTCCCCTTGCTGGGATAAACCATCCAGGGACTGTATCAGATGATAAAGACGGTCGATGATAAGCTTTATGTAATCCATCAGGTGCAACTCTTGCAAGCTCTCCAAGTCCAAGCCAAGTGAGGCGGGTCACATCCCCAATTTGAATGTTCAGTACCCTGCCAGAACTAAACTGTGTCAAGTTTCTCTTCAAAACCCTTATTGGCCAGGGATGCAGATACCCAGAACAAATCAATGTTTATTTCTTACTATTTGCACACTTAACTGCCCTAAATGATCACACAAAACACTTTCTGCTAATAACACTTTCAACTTTGGAAATTGTCACCGACTGACTCAGAAAAAAATATACAGACAGAAGCCAGAAAAGAAATCTCATACTCAGATGAACAAACCATATTCTATGCACCTAACAAAAGAAATTTCCAGTCATATGTATACAGTCTCATTAGAATTTGATAAATAGGTTTGATCTTAGATTGTTAGATACACACACCAGCCAACATTGGCAAAGTCCCCTTGATTAACAATGAATGCAACAATCAAAGTGATCGAGGTCACTACAAACCTGAGCGCTGTGGAGCAAAATAAGACAACACCCAAATGATTGAAGTGTTGTTGCATAACCCTCTCTGCTCCATTAAGTAGCTGATACCGCACATTTCCAGAAACTCCAAGAAAGGCTCCATGACTTAATGCACTTGTGCTCACTGAAGGTATTGGCACTGAATTTCTGCTTACTCCAACAAAACCACATAACAAGTTGAGAGTCAGTATGATGGCATGTACAAGAGGAACCACCTAGACATCTGTTAAACCATTACTGGGCTACAAATATCATTAACAGAAACATCTGCTTCATAATCATAAAAAGCCTGATGGCAGTATAATGTGCTCAGCAATCTGCTTGAGGATGGTGTCCTTATGTTACAGCCTGACTCCTTGAGACTTATAATGCCCAACCCGTTCAGGATGAGACATCTTTTGAAATGATAGGAGAAGCATACTTGGTGGTGGAATTAAAAACTTACTGCTCCTGATTTCTGCTGGAAGGCATAAGCCTGGCAAGGCCTGCACCTGCTGCCCCAGTGACCATGCCAACGAGGCTGAGCTCTGCAGCTTTATAGAAGAAGCTGTAGATCCTCTTTGGTAGATCAAATTCCCGGAGAGGGTAGCTCTTGTCAAAGACATTGTTGGGGAGCTTTTGAATGGTATTCTGGAATTCATACTTGAAAGTTGACCCATAAGACCGGCTAGGAGCTAGAGACCAGCAAATGGCTGCATTGCAGACTGCTAATGTCAGTACATTTGCTGCTGCCACATCCCACTCTTGTCTTATCCTGCACAACCCAAAAGACAAATGAGTCATTTCCTGACATAGGAGCTTCCTGAAAGAGATTTCTTGTACAGATAACAAAATAGACATGAGATTTTCTGCTTACCTATTCCCACGGTGCTGACACTCCCACCATATACCATAGCCAATTGTAAAACCTTGCTCCAGTGTTAGCTTGTAGAGAAATGCTGGATCTGCAAGAAGCCTGGACAATTTAACCTTGTCAAAACAATATAAAGTGCAACGTATGCACACTGCCTAAGACCAGAAATGGTCAATGGTCTTTTGAAGGGGAACAAATGCACTTACCGACCAATGAAAGCCCTGGACACAGATGGAGGAACTATTCGGGATACAGCCCTTGAGACTGTTGGTCTTGCATTGACTGATAAAAATCTCACCATCTGCCCTGAACTTATGAGTCCCTGGTTCACCAAAATGAGCAAGCCCAGAAGATATCATTGACAAGCATGTTGAAGTATACAAAAATGATAAGCCTCCATACTTCATATGCCAATGTTCAGGGGTCATGATTAAACAGGTTCTAATTCCATTGACATTAATAATGATGTTTGCACCTTAGGATTAGCCCACATATGGAGGAACCCTAACCCTAGATTCTCTGGATTTACTTTGATCAGAAACTGAGGGATGAGTGCCCACCATCAGAGTCCTTACAACACAAGCTAACTGTTGTCCTCAGGCAGAACTCACCAATTCAACAGCTTGACGTATGCCTGAAGGCAAATCATTGATTGTTTTGAACCACTCTTGCAAAACAGCTGCCACAATTTTTCGGTCGAATATCTGCAGGGATATAAACATGAGTTCCTGTTTGTGGTTGAGAGCACAGATACAACTGCCTTCGCGATCTGTTGTGGACTTTGGTCACTGCTAGAAGTGATTATAAAATGCTTAAAAACCAAGACACAAATTTACAAGCTGCTGCTTCTTGATGGTACAAACAAATAGAGAATGGCAATCACCTCAGGAAACACCAATCTGCGTCCAAACAAACCTCCATCATCTCCATCATCATCATCACCATCTTCACCAAAATAATCATCATCATCTCCATCATCATCTCCACCATCTCCACCTCCATTGAAGTTCTTGTTCCCAATATTTCCTCCGCCACCTCCTGCTTCCAACTGCCAAAACCAAACAAGAACTTCAATCACAATGAATAACCCTAAACCGAAGAATAGAAAAACACTCACTGCAAAAAAAAATTTTAAAATGCTCCCTAATGGCGACTAAAAGTCATTTCCTGCCTTCCGAGGTTTCAGACTGCAATTGTACGATTATTCTTGCCGTAGCCATGTGGCAGAACACATAATCACAGCGAGAGAGCGACAGAGAGACAGAGAGAGTAGACGAGGGGATACCTGGGGTGAAACCCTAGAAGTTGACTGAGAAAGATCAAGCTTGGATTTCTCCAAAGTAGCACCACCACCAAAGGCACCATACTTCCCCTTCATCTCCGTGAACACAGACCTGACAGAGATGTCAGGCAAGCCCTGCAGAGCTTTCTCCTCTTCAGTCCTAAACCCTCGCACACTAACCCTACTACATCCCCTACACCCGGCAGCATCCGGCCATGCCGTATCCTTCTTCTGAACACGGCTCTTCTCGCCATCACAGCCACTGCCACCAACCCCAACACTTCTCTTGTAAGGGCGATGCTGCACAACAACAGAACGCCCCGAGAAGCCAGACAGATTCATGGCGCTGGAGATAGGAACGGCCATGGCTGCTGCTGCTGCCGCCGCCCCCTGGCTCCCAAACTGCGAATTCCCGTTCAATAATTTCCCAGAGTGAGAACGAGAGTGCACAGAACGCAGGTAAGATGACGACGAGCAAGGATAAATGGAAATCCCAGGCGGCACGAGAAGCTCCATCTACCGATTCTCTCTCTCTTTGCGCTGCAATCCTGCAACTGCGTACAAGCGCAGGATGAGAACGCTGCGCGCGGTAAAGAGACTTTCTTCTTCTTCTTCTTCTTTTACACACACCAAAACTCTACATGTGAATGTGTCCGAGCCATTTCATTAAGATAAAACCAGTAGAATTCAGCCACATGTCTTAGACAAACCTATAAAGCGCCTCTTTTTGGCCGTGGGAATGGGGACATTACTGTAGCCCGTGTATGCATGCGTCCCAACTCCAAACCCTATCACATTCGAGATCCCAAGTCCCAGCCCAGACCAGTGTTGTGCGGTTCTTTGATTTTTCATGGAACCGGCGGTTCCGTATTGTTGCCTTTTTTGAAATTTAAGAGAACCGGACGGTTCTGTGTAAGTAATTTTTTTACATTTTCAGAGAATCAGCCAATTGCAGTTAATTTCCTTCTCTCTTTTTTTTTTTTCCTTTCAGTTTTAAAAGAATCAACTGGTTCCAGGGGTTTGAAAACAAGGACTTCCGGTTCTTTGCACTGGTTGTTTGATAGAAACCTGTTCAGTTATTAATTGGGTATAAGAAGGTTCTCATCCAAAGAACCGGATCCAGCTGGGATCTGCTAGTTTTAAAATACATAGGGCGGTTATTTAATTCAGGTTTTTAATCAACTTTGCTGGTTTAATGAGCTGGGTTTTAGGCAAAGCCCTTGACTCACATCATCCCAAAGCTGGTTATTTGAATCTAACAAACTCAAATGAATCTAACAATGAATCTAATACCGTAATACCTTTACCATTTTGGCAGAAATTAAATATTATTTTTTTTGGTGTCAAACTTTTGAAATTTTATTCATTATTTGTGCCAAAATTTTAATAAAATTAAAAGTTCAATTGTCAAGATTTGAACCGTAAACCTTCCCTGACAATGATTTAAACTGGAGTAGTCTAAACACACTAGATTGTTCCAAAACATTAACAAACCATTGTTTATTATTTTATATAATCATTACTTGTTGACAATTTCAGGATTAAAAAATCAAGTGTCGAAGTTAAGATTTCAAATTTAAATAATTATTTGAATTTGTTGCCGAAATGATAAAGGTACTACAATAATTCAAATGAGTTTTCTTTTTAATGAAGCCACTTACAAATCACATTTCAAAAGCCTTTTGAAATTAGCCATGTTCCAAAACATCAATGGAACCGTAAAGAAGCATAAGAAAAATCAATGGTGTAGGCACAAGGTAGTTAACAATTACATTACAAAATGAGAACTTAATTAGAAAATGAAAATTGTGATATGTGTTTGAAGCATAAATGAAGCCACAAGGAAGCATAAGAAAATTTAGTGTAAGCACAAGGTTTAATTACATTACGAAATGACAAGAACTTAATTTTAAAATGAGAATCATAATTTATGTTTGAAGCATAAATGGAATCATAAGGAGGCATAAGAAAATTTAGTGAAAAGACAAGGAAGTTAGAAATTACATTACAAAATGAGAAGAACTTCACTAGAAAATGAAAACTATGGTCTATGTTTGAAACATAAATGGAACCATAAAAAGGAATTAAAAAATTAGTAAAAGCACAATGCAGTTACTGATTACACTACAAATTCAAATTTATAATTTGTGCCCATGGAGTGAGGAACATTAAGAAAAAACAAATTATAAAGGGTTGGGAATTCTTTCTGTTCAACATCATCTTCAAACTTTGCATCAAGTTTTTTTTTGTCAACTTCGATTATGCTTCACATGCACTCAAGATCAAAAGGTTAGGAACACCTAACCCTTGGATTGTTAGGTCAATTTTTGTTGATAATAATCAATTGGTTAAGGTAATAAGTTTAGGATTGACATCTTTGAAATGCAATGAGGACCCCAACAATTGATAAGATCCTTTTCGTTTTGACTTGGCTTGCTAAAATCCCAAGAATTTGTCATGTTAATAAAAACATGGCTAGCTAAAAACTTGTGTTCTTTTGCATGCCACCAAAATAATGCGCACTTGCAATTGTCCATATCAATATGATATCATCAAAACGTAGCAAGTTCATGTGCCACAAGTTGGGTCACAACTTTTACACTGGTTTTTTGTGGTGTGGAATAAATCTTCACATTCAAGTTTAAAGTTTTGTTGTTAAACCTCCTCTACACATACAAAGGGCATTAACACTTTGTAACACTAAATTAGCAAAGGCAATAGCAAATGTTCATCATATCGAGCAACCAAAGTCAATGCATTTCATGACCTAAGTAATTAATCACCAACTACAAACTTTTTAACCTTGAATCCAAAATCAACACTAGCATGTTATGACCCCTTTTCTTATCAAACCCATCCATAAAAGAGAGGAAAGGTTGAAGAGGTTCAACATTTGACGTTTCATGTGAATTGTTAATTTTTCTAACTTTACATCACAAACATATTCCTTTGGATTAGCCATGTTATCAAGGACAACCACATCAACAACATAATTACAAAATTCATGAATCTTAATATAACAAATTGTAAAGCATCCCCAAGCAACCAATTCCCATGGTTCTTATTCAAGACATTGCCAATCACAATAGGCAACATTATTTTCACCACAATCTCAAAAATAGTCCATGTTCTTGGGTATGGAACATGATTATGTAATGCCATTGATTATGCAATTGCACTATGGTAAATCAATGTATTTTGGAATAATAAAATATAGTTTTCCAACCTTTAATGAATGGCAAATACCAAGTTAAGTTTAAATGAACCCATTCACAGACCTTGGAAGTATATGGATAAAACATTGGCCATGGAGTTCAACCATGACAAAAAAATTAACCCAAACAATAAATTTCAACCATGCAAAATAACAACTAATGATGTCCACCAAGATTTCCAAGAGTTGCAAGCACTTTCAGAGTTTGGATCACATACCTAGATTGCCAAACATTAATCCCCCACACCTAAATGGAATTTATAAGAATTGTAAATGTTTAAAGTGATCACATGCTTAGATTGTCAAACACCCCTTTAGGCCTAAATGGGATTTTGAAAGGTTGCATATTACCATAGAGTTCAAGTTAGCAACCACAAGCTCAAATTAACCATGTCCAAGGCACTATAGAATAGAAATCATTTCAAATCAACCATCACATAGTTCAAATCATATCAAATCAGTCATCACAAAAGTTAAATATGTGAAAATCAACCACCATATAATTCAATTCAACTCAAATCAACCACTACATAACTTCAATATGCATATATCAACAATTGGAAAGTTCAATTCAACTCAAATAAGCCACCATAGAGGTCAAATATGTGGAAATTAGCCATAACAAAGTTTAATTCAGCCAAAATTAGTAATCATGGAGGTCAAATATGCAAAAATCAGCCACCATAAAGTTAAAATATGTGAAAATCAACCACCTTTGAATTCAATTAAGTTCAAATCAGCCAATGTAAGCTCAATTTAGTTCAAATCAGCCACCACATAGTTCAAATTAGTTCAAAAAGACCACCATAGGGTGAAAGCACACTAAGCCCCTCCAAAATTATAATCATTATAAGTATAATCTTTTTGCAATTTTTTTTTGTGATAATGTATGGACATCACATCTTGGATTATTTTTGCTTATTTTAAATATATTTGATTAATTTTAAATTAATCTAATCAAAAAAATTTAAATGCAACAAACAATGAAAAATTTGAATGTATGGAATATATTTGTGACAAAATAATACTTGTCACATAGTTTGAAATTTTTGCATACATATTTCAAAACTAGGGTTGTGAGTGGAATTTTAGGGTGAATTTTTGAATGATGTATGATATTGATATACATGAATTAAATCTAGGACCATTTAAAGATTTAAAGCTTTTGAATGAAATTTCATTCAAAAAATGTGTGTTTTTTGCATTTTTGAACAATAAATGCATAATGATTTTTTTTTAAAGGAAAAATATCACTACCATATCAAAGAGGAGAAGATTTTATAAATTTGCATTGCATTATTTTTTCAATTTCCTTTTGTTTGGTAATGTTTTATGAACCACAAACATGATGCCTTATAATGCATACTATAATACTTGTTATACATCACCTTTTTTGGTGAAAAGTGGTTCACCCTTTGTGTGTTTTCAATTTTATAAATTAATTCAACTCAAATCAACCACCACAAGGGTTTCATATTGCATGCCACTATAGAAATCAATCAACTTTAGAAAAAATTCATGGATGACAACTCAAAATGAAAAGAAACCACCCTTTGAAAAAAAAACATTAGCCATGAAAAGAAATCAACAATGGAAAAATGAAGCATAAAAAAATCACCCATGGACAAGTAAGCAATGAAAAAAAAACAAAAAATCAACCCTTGGAAAAAAAAAACTAGCCATGGAAAAGTCACCCATGGTCAAGGTGGAGTTTCCTTTTATGTTTTAGATTAATATTAATTTTCCCTTCATTATTATTGATGTTTTTGGTTCTAAAAACCTAAATGTGATATTCATTAAGTTATTGCAATCTAGTCATCTATTAAGCTTGTAAAAAAAAAAAACATCCACAATATGGTGAGGGATGTTAAACTTCATACCCAAAAACATTTGTAATAGAAACATGTGAATGATCATGATGTGAAAAATGATGCTTACACCACAATATATTTAGTTGATAAGATATTGACTAAACATAAGGAAAATTTCCCCGAGATATCATTAATAATAAATGCAAAAAAAACATGACATTACGCATAACATTAGAAAAAAAATTATCTTTTGTGACTTGTCTTATGCAACTACATTTGTCATATGCAACTAAAAAATGTCACATGTGACATGTGTAGTTGCAAAAGATAATTTTTTTACTAATGTAACAACAATATGAACTAACACCACACTCATCTCATGAGAATCCATGGTAGAAAACACCTGGACATCAAAATCCACAACAATGTTTTGAAATAATGAAATAATCTTGAACAAAGAAAGATAAAAAGATTATGAACCCAAGAGGTATTTTAAAATCACACATGGGGGGGGGGGATGAACTACGAAAAGAAAAATTAGCCATGAAAAAATTAACGACAAACTCAAATGACCTATGGAAAAGGAAAACTAGCCAAGGTTGTGCAAATTGAATCAACCATGGAAAACATTTTACCCATGGACATAAAAATCTAAAATCACCTCTAGAAACAAAATTAGCCATGGTCCAAGAACTTGTGTTGCTATAGAAGCCCTAATGATTAATAAAAATTTAGAAGAATGAAATTATCACTTATTTTTCAATAAAACATTGAATTGGTTTATAAATTGCTACATTTATGATGTTGTTGATTGTTGTTACATTGTGTGAGAAAATTATAAATGGAATAAATGGAATTTCCAATAGTTAAATTTTTTTCAAGAACTTAAATCACATACTTAGCAATTGGAAATCTAATAAAAAAATGTAAATTATAAACAAATCATAAAACATAAAAGCCTAAGGTCCAAAAACATTCCTTGTTTTCACTAGGGTGATAAATTTGTGAGGGTTCAAACTAAAATCCACACACACCTTCTCCCATGTTTGTTTCCACCTCCCATATTTCTTTAGCCATGTCAGGCACTTTTAGATGTTGACTTGGGCAAATTTGATTGATGCATAATGTAATCCGCAAAACACCTTATCACTTGAAGTCACATATAAACCTCCAGAATTTTACCACAAAGAGCAATAATCTATTTTAATGCCTTACTTAATATGGAAATTGTTTGACTGTCGTAATTGTTGCAATGAACCTAGTAATAAATCAACATTCTTCATCTCAAACCCATGAACACAAAAAAATGAATCATAAAAGGTAGTGGATAACTTATAGAATATTATTTATAATACTTGCCGAAGCCTTGTGGTCATGCACTTTGAACTTGTACTTAAAGCTACACAAATTTATTTTAAAACATAAAATTTGAAGACTTGAATAAGAAAGCTTAAATGAAAAGAATGAAGTTCATTATTAATGCCACAACATGAAAA
>Ga0209611_10005900_pt1 | contig 20335 bp, 17 predicted proteins | sample S1TSphgellanicum_3_FD_187693 | JGI IMG/M metagenome (GOLD analysis project Ga0209611, IMG submission 187693) | Host-associated microbial communities from peat moss isolated from Minnesota, USA - S1T2_Fc - Sphagnum magellanicum MG (SPAdes) (version 2) | ecosystem: Host-associated > Plants > Peat...
TCACAGAGCCAGAGCCAGTTTCACTCATTTCTCTCCAAGAATGATTCTTCTTGTGGAATGCCAATGCACAAGCTTATCTCATAGGTTGCCATCCTTTTGAGCAAACCCTACATCACATCATTCCAGAAAATCAGTTACTCCACACCCAATGCCCATCAAATTTTGCCAAACCATGGCAATGGTGAGTTGCAGGACTCAACATTGTGAAGATCAAGTCCTTTTTGTTGCTGATTCATAGACCTCAATTTTGTAGTTCACAAATTGGCAACAAATTGGAAAGCAGGCCTTGTTCTGGTTAGGAATTTGATTGTGTGTTTCTTTCTGTCACCATTCATGTACATCTTGAGCCCAATAAATAGAACTAAGTCAAGGGACATGCCCAGGAAGAAGCCAACAGCAGAAACTTGTAGTAGGATTTCACACAGCTGCAAGATATCATGCAAACTCATAATATGTACAGATCTGGAAGACTATAAGATACACACAACTGAGACTCTGATTGTTGATAGAGTTTTAAGCTGGGTGGGACCTTGAGGTCAACATCTTTGTGAAATTGATGAATTTCTGAAGTGTTGCAGATGGTTAATTGTATCTTCCCTTGCCCTTCTGAAAACCTGCCCAGTTGACAGTTCACGATTCGCAGCAAACCCTATCTTCCTGATGGCAAATCCAATCAATTTCTTCGAGGAAAACTTGGGAAGTATGATTTGCTGAAACCAATTGGGGTTTCCTATACGTACTTAGAGCTTCTGTGCATGCACAAAGCTATTCAATGGCAGTCGAACAAACACAAGCTCCACTGCGTAGATGGTCTAGCAGCTTTGCTCCATACAACAGCATATTACATACCCGGTCTCTAGTGGCACTTTACACTCATGGGTGCAGACGCCAGCTTGTTGGCTTCTGCAATGAGCTCACCTATTGACTTCAGTCAGCTCTTGTGATCGGACTCGAAGATGCCCCCTCGATGCCACGGCCTATACCACTGCACCTGCTTATCTTGCTCGCAACGCGGCCTTGCTGCATTTCTTGAGCTACAGAGAAGCGTTTCACTTGATCCCGGCCTCCTGCAATTCCTCTCTTTTGCTAAATTCGCATGCCACATCAAAACTGGACCATGTCCTTGCGCTAATCCGCCAAGAAGCTCCGGAAAAAAGCTACCATGCCAAACCCCCTCCTCCTCCCTCTCTTCGCAGAACGCCGAGGTCCGCCGAGGTCGTCGTAGTGCGATCGATTTGCAAAGCAAAGCGCGTGATACAAAACCAGCGGTAAGTGAACGAGTATCCCACTTGACTTTTTTGGCGTCCTATTGAGTGGCAGAATCAGCCATCAGTACCGATTCTGTCAATTCTTACCAACCTAGCTACCTATCTACCTACCTTAACTTTACAACCTACCTACTCCAGTCCACGAGTTACTTCTGCCACATTTATGCCCTACCTACAGTTCTTTCCATTACGGAATGTGCCTTCTGGGGTACATTCTACTGCCTCCTAGTTTGTCATTAGGCTTGACCTCCTCAGTTCACCTTCTTTGCCTTTGTAAGTAGGCAGAATGTGCCCCTAGGATGGTGAGTTCATGGATGTGTAAAACCATTTTGATGTCAGGAATTAGATTTTGTCACATTATAGACATCTTAAATGGCAGAAATTTCTCGACCAAGGAGACTTTACTTGATTTTATCACCTGTCCTTTTCTATGTCTATAATTTAACATAATGGTCAGCTGTTCTTTTCAAGATCTATACTTTAGCATAATTGGCAGCTGTCCATTTCAAAAATTGACATTACGGTTCATAATCATTCACCTAAGCAATGGTCTCACTACTGCCTATTTTTGCTAACAGAATAGGCAGTAGCTTGACCATTATGTAATACATTAATGGATTTGGGGAATGATTCATTCTTGTTCAAAAGTAGAATGTGATGCCTTACAGCCTTAGTTGTTGATGTGCCACATGGCGTGTTCATTTTGTCACATATTTGTCTTGTCTTGGGAAATTTTTGCAACTTATGGATCATAATCTTCCACAAGGGAAGAGAAGATTATGCAGATAAGATGACAGATTATGTTGATTATAACTAAAATCATATTCATCTATTTATTCACATACTAGAGGCTGCAAAATTAATCCACAATCAAAAACTCTCAAAATTTGGTAACGAAATAAATTTGTTTTACTGTATTTCAAAGAACAACCTTTGTACATATATGTCGCCCATAATGTCAGGGAAAGATTATTGTTTAACGGTTTCAAACTCTTTGACTAAATTAGGTCTTCCCAACAAGAAAAACCTATAGAACTCTACAACTTAGTTTAATCATCTTTAATGGATCGACAAGGAAATTATGTTATAGCCTTTATGTCAGCTATTTTCAATCATATAGTCCAATTTGAAATTATGGCCAATGTGTGTGTTAGTATTTGTATTCCCAGTATTACTTCCCTTGAAATATCTTGATAAGAACAAATGTTGGATTCAACGATGCTTATACAAGTGTAATTTTCTTTACCTTCAAGCATGGTAGCTTTTTTGAACATAGTTGTGTCATATTTTTGCTTGGTAATTCAATGCTCCAATAGACTTCTCAATTTAGTGAACAATGGTAGTTAAATATTGCACTATAAGAAATTGAACCCACTTCAATGGCAAGAGGCTTACCAACAATGCCAGGAGCAATACAGTTACAAGAGTGAAACCCAATTCCAACAACCTCCAATGTACTTAAAGAGCAAAAAAAATCATGTGAAAATTTAATGCATCAATTAGTGAAAAGAATAATGATTTAACCTCAAATCAACCAAATATTTGATATATCGTTTGGTTTTTTATGAGCATTCATTTTCAAACTTCAAAGCAACATCTCACAAAATATCCTCGTTAGATTGTAAAATACAAAATTTGTAGTTGTAGCTTTTGAATCTTTTCAAAAACAAATTTGTATTACTTCATATAAACTTCTATGGATTTGTGTCCAATTAATTGCATCCCAACTTCTCCATGGAGTTGGCTTGTTCAATTACACCCACATTAGTAAGTGATTTGTCGCCAAGAGAACTTGGATTGAAACCTACATCCAAGGTTATTTCCTTCATCATTTTGGTGATTGTTTTCACCCCATCATGGTTTTGAATACCATTACATGTAATAGAGAATTATTTATATTTTACATTCAAGAATAGAAAGAAAAGTGAAACCTTTCAATGTGCTATTCAAATAGCCATAGTACTTACTATGCCAAGGTCTTTTGAAAGCCCTATCACCAAAAAGAAAGGGGGGATACTTTCTCGTGTGTGAACCCTCAATACTAGTGGAACAAACTTAATGTATATTATTGAGGTCTTACTAAGACTAAAAGAGTTGCTTCAAGTATTACTCCTTCAACAAGATCCTTACAGGCACCTAAATGTTTTTGTCTTATTTCTATGGACCACAAAAGATCAATTTCGCTCTTGATTTCCTCTCTAGGAGTCAACAGGTTGTTTCATGAGAGTGGTAGCTCATACCCCAAATAGCAAAAATCCCATAGATACAAACTTGACTACTTCACATGGTTCCTTTCAGAGACTAGATAAAGATTCAGGGAAGGATCATTGAATGTAATCAATTTTAATCTCCAGTATCCCTTCATTCCCAAAACCTCCGGAGCTTCCACAATGCAGCAGGTATTCTTCTCAGGATGAAACACATCGTACACTCAGTTCAAAATCCTCAAAATCATCAAACATGAGCTACCACAACAACCACTCCAGAAATCCTTGACATTCTCATCATCTCCCTTGTGTTGGTCCCCAAAAACATGCAAGACTTTTAGACCTCTTCTTGACTACCTTGGCACAGCGAAAGTTCAAGCATCAAGGTTCTTGTGAGTCAACAATCTTAATCAAGTTCTACCCTTAGCTAATTACCATCACCAAAATCCAAATTGACTACACACTTGTTAGTCATTCTGAAAGTTTAGGAACTTAGCTTCCTTTTTTCACCAAAATTCACTCCCTTGTTCTCTTTAGCCAGCATCATATATATTCTTCTAATCCTCATCCCTTCGCTCTCTAGAAATCTTCCTATCAATCCCCTCACAGAACCGTGATTCACACAGCTCATGAAGAGTCTTCATTGAGTAGCCGGAATTGCGTTCCATCACTGAAAACAACTCACCAAGATCTTTTCACAATAACTTGCAAAGTAATAAAACAAACCAAAAATAAAAACAATTTTTTTGGCGCCCTTGAATCACCATGCCACGAGTAGTTCAACCATTGAGCTAAATTAGGGTTTGCAGCCTTCATCCACAAAAGAAATTTGACATTGTTTTTAGGTTACAAAGTGTCACCACTCCTTCCAAATAAATTTATGTCTTCATAGATCAGACATTAATATGCAAATAGATATAATTACAAGTCCCTTCTTGATTGTTCCCAACACTGTCCTTTGAGATCTTTGAAAATACACATTTTGTTGCCTTGATCTTATTCCTAAAATCCCTTGCCATTTTTGTACTCAATAAAAAAATATGGTCCTTCCTAGTTACTAAGTAATGATCTCTTCTTTCCAAGTCTGCGCATCTTGACTTGGGCATTTTCTATGAAGCCTTCAAAGGTTTGCAACCCTTTTCTAGATGCATACACCTTCCTTTGTTTCTTCTATGCATGCTGCCCATTTTCTAGTAAAGTTTTATGCACACTTGCAATCAGCCGCATTTTAATAATCATTTGTTCTACTATGACTTTGGGATTTTCCTATTCATTAAACACATCACACAATCCACTAGACTGTTATCAATGGTGAATCTTAGCGTACGACCAATGAGCACCATGAAAGGAAAATATTTCGTGTTGGCTTGAATGCCACATCAATATCCAAAGAGTATTCTTGGTAAGAGTAAATCCCAATCCTATATGTTGGTAGCAACCATAACTGTGAGTCCGTGTTTGATGGTCTTTATTAGATGTTCCACCATACCATTGCATTGAGGCTAGGCAAGGGCAATAAATTGATGTGTGATGCCATAATTTTGATAGATTTCAACAAATTCCTTCATCCACTCACTACCATTATCTATTAAATATACTTAGGCACTCCATACCTGCAAATAACCTCATCCTTTAGAAAGTTAGTACTAATGTAAGCATCATGTTCTTTAATAGGTCGTGCTTCACACCATTTAGAGTAATGGTCAATAGCAACAAACACATAGTTATTGCCACTAGTTGTTTATGGCAATGGCCCAGCAGTGTCTAGTGCAACACAATAAAACAAATCAAATATGGGAATACTCTTCATTTCCACAATGCCAAATCTCATGTTTCCAAATTGTTTGGCTAGCTAACATTTTTCACAAGCCTTGATGAATTTCTTGACAACCTTAATTCTGTCATGTTAAAAGAACCTCTTCTTTACTTTAGTAACTGTTTGCATTGCCCCAAAATGTTCGTGTATCTTCTCAATCAACATTTTACATTCTGCAAGCTTAAGTACCACCAGGTTTTGGAAAAAAAGATATATTTTGACCAATGGTACCTCATCATTTGTTTCTTAGCCTTTTTTATGTTGGCAATATTATCAAGTTCAACTTCAAGATGTCCATGAGTGAGTAACACCATTGACACATTATCTTCCCATATACCATTTGCCTTGATTGGTAATTTTCATTTTCTCCCTTTGTCTCCACACTCTTGCCCTTTTGTTTGTTTTTAGCTTCATCCACCATGGTTTGAGCTTCAACCACCATTCTTTTGTATTCCATTTAATCCATTTGAGGTAGTCCTTCTTTTGAAGGTGAATCTGTACTTTGTCCACCACATTCACCAACAATGTGATCTTCTTCAGCATCATCTACTACTTGTTTAGTGTGTTGTAAAGTAAATAGATTAATGCTAACCTCATTGGTAGCATTACCCTTTGCAAGTGTTGGGGTGATTCCCAGTTACTCTTCTTGTTCCATCACATCACTTCCAGAGTTTTCATCCTCTTCCAGAAAACCAACAAGATTCTGGCTAAAAACATCAACATTCAAGTGTCTACTTCCTGTTTAGTGAATAATTTTGAATTGAAAATCCTATAACATTGCAATCCAATGGCCTATCCTACCATAGGCATCGAAATCAGTGGCTAACCACTCTAAAGGTTTGTGATCTATGCGTATCAGAAATGGGGTTTGGTGAAGATATTGCCTGAAATACATGGTATCCCAAATAAGAGCATAACATTTTCCTTCCATGGGATGAAAACGACGCTAAACTAAAGACAAACCCTTGTTGGCATAAGCAATGACTTGTTCTTGTCTCCTAGACTTCTATGACAAAATAGCTCCAACACCCCTTATAGACCAGTCAACATCCAGGATGAACGGTTTGTTGAAATCAGGTCTAACCAAAACAAGTGCTTCCACAAGAATTCTTTTCAATGCAATAAAAGTTGTTTGCATATGGGCATTCAAAGAAACTTACAATCTTTCTTTGTCAATGCAAACAGTGGTTTTGTAATCTTGGCATACCTAGTAATGAATCTCCTATAGTACCCTGTCAGTTTCATAAATGCCTTGACATTCGTGGTTGTCTTGGGTGTGGGAAAATGCTGGACTGCTGTTATTTTCTTGGGATCAGGTTGAGATCTGACATTGTCCACAATATGTCCCAAAAACGTAATGCTCTTAGATCCAAAACGACATTTGCTAGGATTCAACTTGAGATTAACCCCTTTTAGTTTATGAAGAACCAGTCAGATGTGACATAAATGTTCATTCCAGGTTCCACTATGTATGTTGACATCATCAACAAACATTTTCACAATTTAGTTTATCCATTCTTTGAATATGTTAACCATGGTTTATGAAAATGTACTAATGGTGTTTTTCAATCCGAATAGCATAACATTCCACTCATAGAGACCTGATTTGGTGATCACTACTATTTTCTTAATATCATCAGGAGCCATTGGGATCTACCAAAACCCTAACTGTAAATCAAATGTTGAAAACCACTTGGAATGCCCTAATTGATTCAAAACATCTTCAATCAAGGGCATGAGAAAAGAGTCTCACCTTGTTTGATGATTCAATTGGTGGTAGTCCCCACAAAATCTTCAGATTCCATCTTTCTTCATTGGTAAAGTTACTCTACAAACGTACTCTAATGCACTCTTGTGCATCTTTCCCAAATCCACCAAGGTTTGTATTTATCGATTGACTTCAACTTCTTCCCAATAGGACAGCCGTCTAGGAGTCATATGGCACAAAGGTAGTCCTTAAGTATTAATAGAATGTTCCCCTACAGAACATTGCCCCAACTCCCTTTTGTGCCATGCAAATAACTCCTAAAATTCCTTCAAAAGATCCCACGACTGTTTTTGTTGTTCTTCATTCAAAGATTCATCTAATTTTATCTTATTCTTGATTTGGGTCCACCTACTGCCCTCCTCAATTAGATCATTAATTATTTGAACTATATACAAATGCACATTGGGTTCAATGTTTTTCCCTAGTTTCTGCTACATTCGAACATTTTTTTCTATAGATGCACACTTTATCTAATCAACATAATCATCATCCTCAAAGAACAATCCCTCCATAATGTTTTTATGTTGTTTTTGTAATGTCAAATTCAAAATTTGCATTGGTGCTTCCTCTTCAATGATCAGATCCAACCCATAATCCTTCAATTTTTCAATTTCGTTCTCTAGATTCAAAATGTTCTCTTGTGGACCATCTTCTGTTTTTCCTTCATATTTTGTTATCTCCTCTTTAGAAGAAGACTCATCATTGAAATCTGTAGAGTTTGATGCACCCAATAAATTAGCCCAATCTTTAATCTACAACTATCCCATATTTTTGTTGAATAGCTCTACATTGCATTTCTCCTCTTCAAATCCTTTAAGCACCTGCAACATGTTTCTTACATTCAGTGGCAGTACTTCCACTTCCATTCTGAATCCATTGCGAACCTATATGACGCCTTTCTCCACATCAACAATCGTTTTTATTTTGATGAAGAAGTCTAGTCCAAGGAGCAAATCATAGTTGTTTATGTCCACCACAAGGAAAATCATTTGACACATGATCCCTCCCACTTTCACTAGAAGCTCAGTAATCCTTCCTAATGCATGCGTCACTATATTAAAGGCCATTTTATAAGTTTCATGGCCAACCACCAGATGCATTATGCCAAGCTCCCGAACAACATTAGTTGCCATTTTGACATAAATGCCCCAGTATCCACAAGCCTTAAATCATTGTTTGATTAATTTCTACAACCAAATGCAATGTTTTGCTACAATGTGTTTTGTTGACACTAACCTTCCTGATTGTAGGGGTTGAATGAATTGCAATTATTTGATTTCTCTGGCCTTCTACATCTTTTCTCCTTCTAGTTAGTTTAACCAATCCTTCCAAATATTCCAATTCTCCTAGAATTATGAGAATGGTTTCCATGGGAGTTAAAGTAATATTTCCTTTGATGGAATGAAAAAAAATCTTAAACTTCACACTTGCTTCAGATCCCATGTTTGCTACTTTTTGTTTGTTTATTGCAATCACTTCCTCTTGCTCTTCTGTTGGATTGGCAGCTATGGGCAATTTCCTTTTTGGGATTCTCACTCGAAAAAATATATGTTGGTCCTCTCGACAAACATGGTTCAATTCTACCATAGTGGCTTCTTCATCATCAAGGAAACCTTCTAGGAAATTTGTGGTGGCAAGCAAACCTTTTGCAATTTCTTCCAACCCCTGTCTTCCGTATGCCCTAATCTAAGATAGATAGAACATTTTAGACCACAATTGTCAGTCTTATGCCCACCTTCGCACTTGGCACATTTTGGCCTTGTGTCCACAAGTTTAAGGCATGTTGAGGTTGTGTGTTCTTTTGAATGACATAATTGGCAACGATTGTGAATGTTAAAAAAAAAGCTTGTACTGGGTCCAACCTTGCCATCAGTCCCCTTCCTAAAGAAATTAATGAGAATTTCATTCAAAACATGAAATTGACGATTTGTGGTAGACTCTCCAAATGTGGTTTCATCTTGTTTTTCCTTCATAATTCATATGGGATCTCCCCCAATTCTCCCAATAGACATTCAATCTCAATAGCAACTACAACCACCTCTTCAATGTTAGTGTAGGTCCTGACAACACAAAGTTTTTAAATTTCTAACCTTAGTTTTCCCATAAATCTACGACACTATTTTGCATCTTGTATTTGACCCCGTTGAAAAAGCTTATCCATCCTTTCATAGTACTGTTGAACCTTTTCCTTTAGCTCTTGCTTGATGGCATTTAATTTGATCCGGATGTCATTAGCATCAACATTGCCATATTTTTGCACTATCCAAGTACATAGTTCTATCCAATCAATAGGTGTAGGATTCAACTTCTTGAACCATTCTTTCGCCTTCTCTCTTTAGGTTCAATTTGGCAATTTTGAACAATTTATTAGCATTCAAATCTCGAACTTTTGCCGCCATTATTAGTCTCTCAACCCAATCATTTACGTCCTCATGATTTTGTCCCCAAAACAACTCATCCATGCCCTAAGGACTAGTCATTTTGACCCTTCTTGACTCTTGATTTATCTACTGCAAGTATTTTTTTGCATGCCATGTTTTACATCCACCCTTCTCTAGGTTGTTGTTAGCTCTATTGTTATGACCTACATTACTTCTTGCCTCACTGATCTAGATGGGGCTCTTCTGCTATTAATTAAGTTATGTCCAAATTGTTGCTTGATTACAGAATCTTGATGTAAATATATTAATGGTTATGTTCCCAACCTCATCTAGTCATGATCAAAATCAAAGACCTTAGTAGTAGCCAAACTAGTGGTACTTAAAATGAAAAAACCAACTTGTTCTCTATAGAATTCAAACTCCTCAATGTAGTAATGCCCAACTGCACTTTGTGGCTCATAACATAAATCAGGGTTATGTGTTACCATTCATTAGATTTGTATGGTTCTTCAAGATTGTATTTTCATCACGGAAGGAAATTAAATTGTCTTCCTTTTGTTACTGGGTTTAAAATCACAACATCAAAGGGTAAAAAAGTGAAAATTTGCTAATTTGCAAAGTCCATTGCCATTGTATCCAAAAATTCTCGTCATCAAATGCTCTCCAACTTATCAACTAGGACCTCATTCCTGAGTTCTCCACCTTTAGTATCCAGTCTCTAGCCATAAATAAATCCTCCACTCCCATAATGAAAAATCTAATGAAATGATTTGGAGAAATAGGAGAGAAAGGAATCTAAACATCATCTAATTGTGGCGCTTGTCTCTGCCTTTCCGAGTTGTGTGTTGATACCCTACACAAGGTAGGAGGTAAAATGATATTGTCTCTAGAATCTTGCCATTGAAATCCATCTTCCTATTCCATCTTACATTTTCACCCAGACTTGTGCCTTCATATAGAATCCATTGTGCATTAGTTCCACAACAATGTCTCCAACTTGTGCTTCATCAGGATTCATTCCTATAATGGCAACAACACCAAATCCCAATTGACGCAAAATTAATGTTCTTGTTCATGGTGCTCCTTGATTTTTGGGAAAATCAAACCTAATAGTAATTTGTTCTTCTTGAATTTCCTGAATCTCTGTAACAAATTGCTCTTCATAAGAATTAAACATCCTATCATGTGAAACATCTCATCTTCCAAGTACCCTAATAATTTCACATGTACCAACCTTTTAAGATCAACCTATTCTGATACCAAAAAGAAAGGGGGGATACTTTCCTTGTGTGTGAACCCTCAATACTAGTGGAACAAACTTAATGTATATTATTGAAGTATTACTGAGACTAAAAGAGTTACTTCAAGTATTACTCCTTTAGCAAGATCTTTACAAACACCTAAATGTTTTTGCCTTATTTCTATGGACCACAAGGGATCAATTTCTCTTTCGATTTCCTCGTTAGGAGTCAATAGGTTGCTTCATGACAGTGACAATTCATACCCCAAACATCAAGAATCCCATAGATACAAACTTGACTACTTCATATGGTTCCTCTCAAAGATTGGACAAAGATTCAAGGAAGGATCGGTGACTATAATTAATTTTATTCTCTAGTATCCCTTCGTTCCCAAAACCCTCGGAGCTCCCACAATGCAACATGTACTCTTTTTAGGATGAAACACAATTGTACACTCAGTTCAAAATCCCCAAAGTCATCAAACATGAGTTGCCACCACAACCATTCCAGAAACCCTTGACACTCTCATCATCTCCCTTTTGTTGGTCCCTAAAAACATGCAAGATTTCTAGACCTCTTTTTGACTCCCTTGGCATAGCGAAAGTTCAAGCGTCAAAGTTCTTGTGAGTCAACAGTCTTAATCAAATTTTATCCTTAGCTAATTACCATCACCAAAATCCAAATTGACAACACATTTGTTGGTCATTTTGAAAGTCTAGGAACTTAGCTTACTTTCTTCACCAAAATTCACCCCTTGTACTTTTCAGCCAACATCATATATATTCTTCCAATCCTCATCCCTTCACTCTCTAGAAATCTTCTTGCCAATCCCCTCACATAACTGTGATTCACACATCTCATGAAAAGTTTTCATTGAACAGTCGGGATTACGCTCCATCACTGAAAACAACTCATCAAGATCCTTTCGCAATAACTTGCAAAGCAATAAAACAAACCAAAAACAAAAACAAATCATAAAACAAATTTTTTGACGCCTTTGAATCACCGCGTTGCCATCAGTTTAGCCATTGAGCTGAATTAGGGTTTGTAGCCTTCATTCACAAAAAACATTTGACATTATATTTAGGTTACAACCCCCCTAGTGGCCTCAAAAACAAAGGATGCAATATAGGTTCATTAGGACACCAATTTTTCTTCCTTTCTTAAATATAAAGAATAGAAAAAGGCTTTCCAACTAGGGATTAATGCACTAGGAAACTTTGAACTTTTCCTAATTCACATTCATCTACTAATTTAAACTAAATCAGGTGGATGAATGTTATTTCACAAGTGTAACTCCACCTAAATGAAATGACTTTAGATGGAGATATGAACATAAACATCTTGATGTTATGATGAACATCTTTATCCATGGAAATTGTTCCCATGGGATCACATTCATCCAATTCCATCCATCAAATATCATCTCATTTCCTTCAACAACATTTGTGCATTTGAATTCTTCTCCTCCTCCTCCATGGCACTATATCTTTGAAATATGGCCAAATTTTATAAATTACAAATAAAATTATAAATTTTTTTTGATAATATAAATGTAGATTTTGTATTCAACTTAATGAATTCCTTATGTTTGTAGCAATTGGTCCTATTCACGAAGTGGCTAGTTAATTTGTCCCAGTTCACCCAAATGTTAGTAAAATATAAAATGAAACATGCCACATGCCATTGTACTCAAAATTCATCCTATTAGGTCATATTCATCCACTTAACTTCATTTTTGTCTTTAGTTTCATGCATCAAACACAAGGAGCAAATTGTAATGGCTCTCAAGAGTCAGCAATATGAGAACATGATGGTTTATATGATGCATGCTCGAATGGACAACCTTTGGATTCAAAGGTCCATTTCTAACTTGATGTGGTGTGTGTTTACAAAAGAATGATTGATGTGCTAAAATTTCATTATATATGCCAAAATTATATTTTAAGTTTCATAATAAATTTACCCCATCAATTGAAGTTGGATTGTGTCCACGATCCTTGATGAGTTGTTTAATACCGTAATACCTTGGTGGCTTTGGCACAAATTTTATCATTTTATAATTTTTATTTTTTTCAATTGTTTGATGTTGTGATTATGGTTTTTATTTTTTATAATTCTTGAAGTTTTTGCACTGGTGAGATCCCCATTGTTAATTAACATCAAATGGCAAGTATCCTAGGTGGGTTGTAATAATATTACAAAAGTGATGTTACAAATGACGACCTAGGAAATGCCTAGGCCTAGATGCAATTAATTTAATTATTTTTATTTCAAAAAATGATGAAAAAATCCCTAAAAATCACACCTGAAAAAAAAATGAAAAGAAAATTGACCAAGTTGTGAAATTTCACCACCAAATAAATAAATAAATTATGATGTAATTTCATGTCAATGCAAAGATTATAATTTTCCCCTTCATCATGTTGAATGGAACAAATGTCCATTTGTTTTAAATCTTGATAAATGTTGCAAAAAAGTTTGTTTGAAAAGTTTTTGAAAGCTTATGACATCATATGTTTATTTGGAAGTGTTTCTTTCCTTCAAAATGCTAAGCACCCCCCCACCCCCCAACTTGTGACTCCATGTTCTAGTAAAATGTTCATAATGATTATTAGATGTATACCAAATGGTTACAACATACCATAAAAATGTTATAATTGTTGGGAGGAAGAGAGCAACAATATAAAAAAATGCAATTGGTGTGGGGATAAGAAAGAAGAGTTTGAGTTGTAGACAACTTTATGTGTGGTTTGGATTAATGGAACATTAACAACATATGATAAAAGTACTATAATTGTTGTGAGGAAGAGAGCAACAATAAAAGGAAGGCAATTAGTGTGAGGGGGTAAGAAACTTTTAAAAAGAAGAGTTTGAGTTGTAGACAACTTCATGTGTGATTTGGGTTAATGGATCAATTACAACATATCATAAAAGTAGTATAATTGTTGTGAGGAAGAGAGCAACAATAAAAGAAAGGCGATTGGTGTGAGGGGTAAGAAAGTTTTAGAGACAAGAGTTTGAGTTGTAGACAACTTCATGTGTGATTTGGGTTAATGGATCTCATGTAAGGGAGAAGAGAAAATAATGAAATGGATGATGACAAAAGGTGGTGCCGATGTTGTGGTCCCTCACATAATATGTGTGGCATTGTGTTCATTCCCTTGTCTAAAAGCATTGCAACAACTTTTAAAGTTAGAACCTTTGCCATCTTTGGACTTGTTTGGGTGGACCCATCTATACTGTGGGTCAAGATCACTCCTACACACAAAATAGTCTAATTACATCATAAAAAAGGATCCAATCCAAGGATTAAAATGGTGCTAAACAAGCAAGCAATTTATGAGCAAAAACTCAAAAGATTGAGAGACACTCAAAGACATAGATGTTAAAAGAATAGATACAACAGAGTTCAACCTTTTTTGAGTATTTCAAAAAATTATCAAGGATCCATTGTTTTTGAGCCAAGTGCACATCTTCTATAAAGTGTCACGTAAAATTCACAATTAATTAAAAAATATGTATCTTTCTCTAAAAATGTGCTTCACCCAACCAATTAGGGGATGCTCATAGTCTTCTAAACTTTCATATAGTGATGGAGGCTTAGGTTTGTAAATGTTTGTGTAGAATAGTGTTTTTGTAAAAGGTTTTCGACACAACCTTTTTTTAAGATCGATTTACATATCACTTATTTTCTTTTGATGAAAAATAACTTGAATAATTTTTTACTTGTTTGAATTTATTTTCAAAATGATCTTTGCAACCCAGATCTTGACCTTGAGCAATAATACAAGAAACAAGTTTCCATGTCTGATTTTCCTCTTTCCACCACATACTTCTCTCATTTCTTTATTGACTTTGTTAAATCTTTCATTGCTTCTACATAGATCAAATTTGTTTCCCAAATTGTTGATAATGGTGCCTTGTGAGTGTTTCTTGCAATCACCAAGATTTCAATATTTTTGAAGTATAAATTTGAATCATTGCACACACCATCATTTCATCTTTAGCTCTAGAAGTGTTCTTCAGTACATGAACAATTGCATCAACTTCTAAGCATACCTTTAACTTGTACAATGATTTTCTCAAAGGAGATCTCCTCGCAAGGCTCATGATAATTGATTTTTGCAAAGTTTATTTGCCGTCATAAATCAATGTAGTTTCTTTTCATTGGGTTTTAGGATTTTAAGGATGGAAGCCCTCAATGCCAGGTACTAGACTAGCTGGTCCTTTCAAAGGATCACCTGCCACACTTGATCTGTTACTTGCAGACCATTAGATAGGGATGATGCCTTCTGCAGAAGACGCTGCACGGACTGCAAACATGTCAACATGGCATTTTCACAGCTAAGAGGATGCCATGACCAACTTTGCACCCCAGAAATAAACCAAGGAAGTGGTGGAAAGTACATATGGAGAGATTGAAGTACCCACAACAAACTATGTACCCACAAGCATGCACTTTGAGACACGCAGTTTGGCAAGCTTCATGGTACTAGTAGGTGCTACAGAAGTTTTACAATGAAATCTGAGGATTTTGAGACATCCACACCCTTCGAGACTAGATGCCTAAGGCTCAGAAAATTAGGCTTATCAATTCTTGTGCTTCCGAAATACATGTGTGTACACTTTTGATACTTTGGACTTTGAATTTGACATGCTCTGTCGGAGTCTGAATCCGGCTAAAACTGCTTGGTATTTGATGATAGGGTGCAAAGTAATCGAGTGGCAGAAAGATCATTGAGCATTGAAACAACGTGGAATGAATGTTATGATCAAGAGACTTTACTTGGGGGGACCAAGTTAAGGAGGAATGACTATTTGACACTTGCTAGATGTCACGATGCATAGTTCAAATGCCTTCTTCAAAACTTATTCTACCTACTTGAACCAAACCACTAGAGCTCCTGCTGCTGCTGCTTCCCACATGCAATTGAGGTGGTTTTAGGGTTTAGCAGTTCTAGGGTTTTAGTAGGGTTTTTGTAGTGTATAGGTTTATCAAATTTTTTACACCACATTTCAACACAATTTTTTTTTCTTTTTTTGATTTTGGGCCAGTTCTTCACTGAGAACATAGTTATGGCGATCACTGGTTAATGAAGCTGGCCATAATAGCCATTATTAGCAACTGTTGTCCGTCCCCCCATAGCCTGGTGCACTCATCCACAACAGCCATGGAAATTTTTCCTTTTCTTTTTCTTTTTCCACTCCTAGGACACCTCCCAGAACAATAATGTATATTTTGAATATATCATATATGGCCATTTGTATGTAAATTCCGACACACAATTCATATCTCTATCTCATTTTCAAATCTCAACATCTCGCTTTTATTTTATTTTAAATCACCTCCTCTCCTAATAACTACCTCTTATCCTAATAATTATCTCTTACTCTAATAATTACATAGGTCATTTCCTCTACCCACCAACATGAATAGAAAAAAATAAATTAACAGGTGCCTTTTCATGTCCATGATACTTATATTAATTTAAATTAAATATTTTCATAAATAATGATGAATTATCGAAAATCATATGAGAACATTATAAATAAATAAATAAATAAATAAAACCTAATGTGGGTATGAGTCACTATCGCACTTGCCTAAGGAAGTTCGATGGGCTCATCCATTAACCCATTTTCTCCACAAATTTTATTTATTTTCTAAGGATTTTTATCCATTTGTGCAACTTCCCTGCATATGTTCCCAAGAAGTTCTCCAAGAAGTGAGGCTAACTTTCCCAAGTTTTCATTTATTATCCAAATGCTTTGGATACCCTCAATTCTTTGGATTTTCATTCATTGTGCAATTTCCATTAGAAGGAGTGACCTTGTTCCCCAAACACCTTCAATTTCTTGGATTTCATCCATGTGTAATTTCCCCATATGTTTTTGTCAAGGAAATGTGACTAAGTTTCACGAATGCCTTCTTTGTATAACATTGTCGATTTCTTTAGATTTTCATCCATTGTGAAATTTTGTAGGATGTTTCCCCAATGTCCTTAAATGCCTTTTCCCAAGGAAGTGTGGCTTACTTTGTTAGATCCTTCATAAGGAAATGTAACAATTTTCTTAAATTTTGATCCATTTTGTAATTTCCTTACATACCTTCCCGGTCATAAATGTGCCCAAGTTCCTCATATTTTCATGTTTTAAATAACTTCCTTGAATACCTTACTTCCTTCAATTGTCATCCAATGTGTAACTTCCCTAGATACCTTCAAGAAGAAATGTAGTCAATTTCCCAAGATTTTTATTTGATTTTCAATTTCCCCAAATGTTTTAATTGTTGAATTTGCATACACTTAAAAAATGTGTGTATATATATATATATATAAGGAATTGTTTCACTTGTATATACAAATTTTGTGCTTGGAAATCATGGATATAAAAGTCATAATAAGTTACTTATTTTAAATAACTAACTATTATAAATGTATTAATATGTTATCCATTATTTGTATAATATTGTAATGGGATTCTAATAGTCCCTTAGTACATAACACATTATAAAAGTCCAAAAGTATTTATCTAGGAGTAGTAAAGCTTGACCCATTCCATTGTTTGTTTTTGTCATCTCCTATTTTCTTTGACTCCCATTGCACTTGAAGGTCCCAATTTTTATTATTGTGAATGTCACTTTTTAGTTTCTTTGTCTATCAATATTAGTCACTACCTTCATACTCCTATTGTTACTATTGTCAATCGCATTTCTTGTCAAGATTCACAAATGGTAAGTTGTCACTTTGACAATCTTTGTGGAGCTTGAGTTGTTGGATGAGCTTAGGGAACAAGATCCACCTCATGATGCTTTGGTTGATCGTGTTCATTAACAAGATAAGTTGTCCCTCCTTTATTTTGAATGTCATTCTATTTTTGTGGCTTCTTTCCTTTCTTTTTTAACTTGTGAAAATGGTGATAATAATATCAAATGCCAAATTGTCATGAGCTTATTTGACTTAGGCTATTGTTTATTATGTTGATGTTGTCGCAAAAAATTATATATATAATACATTTTTAATGTATATTTGTATGTTTTTTTGTGTCATTCATGCCTACCTCTTCCAAGCCTAACTCCTTCATTCCTTTCATCAACCAACCTACATGATATGAAAAAACAAATTAATATGTGATTTTTCATAATTCAATTTTCATAATTTTTCTTTTTATAAGAAACATATTTGAAGGAATCAATCATCATCATATTAAAAACTTTCAAAATTGTTACTATTCATTAAGCCACTATGGAACATGGTATTATAGTGCAATGATTATTTCAATTTTAATATTCACAAATATCTTGGATCAATATTTTTCTACATATGAATGGAGTGATCATGATGCATGTATAAAAACCAAAATACACCTTTGTCACAAAATCAAGTGGGTGATGATTAGAATTTTTTTTTAAAAGTTCAATTGAATTCAATTCAAATTTCAATGAAAACATTAACCTTGCTAAACCCTACTTTTTGTACTCATGACAAAGCAATGACTAAACTTTATTTATTTATTTAAACTTCAAACAAGTGCAATACAGTCATTTTTGGGAAGGGAATTCATAATGGAAAAAAACACTTTACATTTGAAACACTGCTTAATTTTTATTTATGGGCTCCTAGGATGTCTTACCATCCAAATTACATGACACTATTAGCCTATAATGTTTTTAAAATGACTTAAAAGTGGGTGGCTTTGAAATTGATTATAAATGATATCCATGATGGGGACCCATTCTATCAATCAATATCAATTCACCTCTAATGGTCCTATAATTTGTTCGTGCATGGGGATGGATAGGTTTGATGGGGAACTTGTGATAGTGGATGTTGTGTGAATGGCTAAGAAGGAAGGGATTGTAACTAGACATTCCTACCATTGCACTATCTTGAAAGATTTTTAAGATATGAACAACTAACAAATGGGAAAGGGCTTGGCACAAAATCTTTAACTAACTCATTCCATGAACTTTTTTGACAAGGGATTCCAAATTTAATTGATTGTGCATACACCTTGAACTAATGCATAGGACTTAATAGAAAGAGTTGTTTGAAAAACCCTAGTCTTGATCAAGATTACTATGGCAACAATATTTTTATATTCATGCTGTTTTTGAAAGATTTTTGGATTGCCATATGTGCAATATTAGGTAAAGTATTTGACTTGATCTCTTTTTGAAATAGATTTAAACAAAATATTAGTTTTTCATTTCAAGTTATTAGGAAGGATAATCGCATAAGGATCCCCTATCTTTTTTATTCTAAATTTATGATGTTGGGCAAACCTATCTTCGGGTGGTAACATTAGGAACCACCTCACCAACATCCAAAACAAAAATGGACCTAATTAAATTCAATTAATTCAATGCAGTATTTTATTTTACTTTTTCATTGATGATTTGCACAACATGGGTTTGGTGTTCCCCACCTGTGTATACATTATGAAAAAATTGTAAACAGATACATAAGTTACACAAGTAAGAAATTAGTGTCTTGAAATGTGCTTAACATTTGTTCCTAAAATGTTTTACCCCTTATCATTAAGTGTCAAGTTACACCATTGTAAAAACTATTCTTTTTAGTTTATCAATTGTAGTCACTAGGTTATGGCCCGAATTATTGATTTTAAAAAAATTACTACAAATTTATAAACATGAATGCAACATTCTTTCAAGACTTCCTATTTCTAAGCTTCAAAAATTGTTCAAAAAATTATGATTGTGTCAATCCACTACCTATTAATCAAACAAAAAAGGACCATTTTAGGCCCTCTTGGAAATTCAAATCATCACAAAATTTTTTTTAACATGTTCCTTTTGTGTTCCTAAACAAAGGAACTTGAAATGTTTTTTTTTTTAAAAAAATTCCTTGACCACTCATTGGAGTATTAAAATTAAGTTTTTGGTAAATTCAATTGAAGTTTCAAATTCTACATGACTTGGGTAATCTTTAGATATACAATTTGAAGTGAAAGTTTTCTTTAAATGAATCTTACATTGTTTTAAAATTGAATGGGTCCAAGAAATTTGGGGTGCAATGTTCCGAGTGGTACCACCCAAGGATGAGTTTGCCATGTTAGAATATGCACATGAAATATTGTGAATTAATTTTTCATGTAATTATGTCTCATTTCAATTCAATTTAGATATTAACAAGGAAATTATGTTGGGCAAACTATAATCAGCCAACTATGAGCTCATTTGTCCTTTTTTCATAAAGTGACCTAACTTTGATCCTTGCACAATAGACTATAATTGGCACATTACCTAGCTGCAAATTAATTTTCTACCATTAGATAGCCTATGAAAATCACGAGGCATCCAAATTACTAATAATTTAAAAAAAAGTATAAAATGAAAAAAATTTCCCCACATAAGCGACAAGGGCATGAAGAGTATAATTAGAAATGACATGATTAAAACATGTTCAACAACAATAGTAAAATGCCATGTATGATACATTTTAGATGAAGATGTAGTTAAATGCCATTAAATTGCGTAGGGTTAATAAAACAACACATGTTAGCATGGCCCTCCTAGAGCATTAGTAGCAAGACATGATTTTTTTTGTTAGCCAAATATAATGATTGGCCAAAGTGGTGAGCTTTAAATAGTCAATCACTTTATATAATCCATTTTTCCATGTTTATGGG
>Ga0209611_10005901_pt1 | contig 20334 bp, 12 predicted proteins | sample S1TSphgellanicum_3_FD_187693 | JGI IMG/M metagenome (GOLD analysis project Ga0209611, IMG submission 187693) | Host-associated microbial communities from peat moss isolated from Minnesota, USA - S1T2_Fc - Sphagnum magellanicum MG (SPAdes) (version 2) | ecosystem: Host-associated > Plants > Peat...
GACGTTCGCTCCCACTGGTCTGACGACTGAGGTGAAGTCGGTAGAGATGCATCACGAGTCGTTGCTGGAGGCTCATCCCGGAGACAATGTAGGGTTCAATGTGAAGAACGTTGCGGTGAAGGACTTGAAGAGAGGGTACGTGGCGTCTGACTCGAAGAACGATCCTGCAAAGGAAGCGGCCAACTTCACGGCGCAAGTTATCATCATGAACCACCCTGGTCAGATTGGAAATGGGTATGCACCAGTGCTGGATTGTCATACCTCCCACATCGCGGTGAAGTTTGCTGAGATCTTGACGAAGGTGGATCGGCGGTCAGGCAAGGAGCTGGAGAAAGAGCCGAAGTTTTTGAAGAATGGGGATGCAGGGTTTGTGAAGATGATTCCCACTAAGCCCATGACTGTGGAGACTTTTGCGGAGTATCCTCCACTTGGTCGCTTTGCTGTTCGTGATATGAGGCAGACGGTTGCTGTGGGTGTGATCAAGGCTGTGGAGAAGAAGGAACCCACTGGTGCGAAGGTGACGAAAGCAGCAGCGAAGAAGAAGTGAAACGTGGAGAAGCAGCTGCTGCTCGAGAAATCACTTGTGGAGTGGTGGTGCAGCAGCACCAGGTCAAAGCTGTTGCTCAGGACTTGTGTGATGTGTGAATTCTCTCGACACATGATGCATTGCTGGTGCATTGGATTAATCCTTCTGGTTAGTAATTGTGGGATGTGTGCATTCTCTCTACACAGGATTCTCGCTCGCCAGAGTCAGACTTGGGTTCTTGACAGAAGGTGGCATGGTGAATGCGGAGTCTGTTATGTTAGTAGGGACTTTTGAAGATAAACAAACTGATGTCAGTAATTTCAATCTGGTGTGTTTTAGGGTTTTTAACTTCTCGTTTTTTAAACTATGCAGTCTTCTGTTTAATGCCTTTTTTGTTGAGACAAATCTATGTTATTAGTGATGTCAAGCATGCTCTTTCTTGTGCCCTCATCATTCGAGTTGTGATTGCTTCATAAACATATGGTTTTAAGACCCTGTAGTAGTGTGTGAGGTTGGAGGATATGCTATTGTTGACATCTATGTTTTCAGAAAACGAAATTGTTTTTTGAGCAAGTATTGAAAGTTTTATAGGCTATAAATGTTTTTTGCTTATTAATTTGTACTGCGCTCTGTTTTATTTTGGGCTGTTGCACACTGGTTTATTCTTGTCTATCCTACTACTAACCAATCCATGAACACTAATAGTAATGAAGATGATAAATGCATCTAACCCGAAGCCTACTGAGATTGCCAACTTGAATAGCTTTTTTTATATAATGGGAAAGTATATTATAGACAAAGGAAGATATTATATAATTGAACATTTTGAATGTGGGAAGGGCAGTTTAGTCATACTACCTCTTTGTTTTGTTTAATGTACAAGAAATTGCACACAATGAGCGTCTCTAAGCTCATGATTTAACCATGTAAGCAGTATTGGCTTTGAACCTGCATTCAATAATTTCTAGCAAGCAGATTTGTGTCTAACAAAATAGTGGGAAAATCTGCATTCTCAAACCTATGCAATGGGATGAGTAGGTTGTTCAACAACCAGCGATTAACATAAAGAAGTATGTTCCTGCACATGCTATGCAAACAACAGCTTAATTAATGGAAGGTATCATTCACAAGGTGCTAAGAGTATATCTATCCTCACCCCTTATTTGGGCTTCTCTAAACTCTATGAGAAACGAAAACCCAAAAAAATAAAATAAAAATCATGCAGACATCAACTAACTACTGGAAGCTTTGCCACTTTTGTGAGTATTAGAGTGTATTAGAGTAACTTCATTAGTCCTCACATAATTTGCTTGCTGCAGTTTAGAATTCCCTTTTGAGAACAAGAATCTGCCATAGCTGCATGATTCGAAATTAATGACTTAACCCAACAAAAGATCTATTACCAAAATTTTCCATGGGAGTAAATTCCAAAGGGGGGGAGCTAAGTTCTAAGCTCGAGACCAATCCCATGCATAAAAAATTCCTCCAGCAAGTTTTACAGTGATAAGGTTTGCTACATAGCTCATAAATTTGCCTCTGAGCATTTTATTCTAGAAACTTGTGAAAAGCAGCAAGAACTTTTTTAATCCTACACAGACAACAAAGATAGAACCATAGTGCTAAGACAAACATACCACCTTATGTATAAAGCATCATCAATTATGCCACAAATTTGAGTTTGAATTTGATCAGGAAAGAAGAGATTGGGAGGAAGCAAGGCATCCTGAGAAACTCTTAACAGTAAGATAGACCTGGAAAAAACCTGCCAAAAAGAAGGGACAACGCACAAGGGACAAAACTGGATCACAGAAACCAAAAAATACACACACACAGTATGAACAAAGTGACATTCTCTCTCTTGTTGAGGGACCATCAACAGTATAAACTAGGAAAGACTCCCAAAGCATTCAATAGTGAATTTCAGATGCGGTGAAAGCCTTGGGAGCTTTAGGGTATACCATCTATTGATTTCAAACATCAAACCACCTGATGTGTGCATAGGACTGTGCTCTCCTAAAGACATATGGATGGCTGACAGATAATAGTCTTACATGCACAACCCATTATGTTCAAATCATGATCCTACCTCCTGGGAGTTGAGAGCAACTTGCAACAAATCTTGTTTCTAAACATGCAAGAAATCCCATGCAAGTATGCACATGACTAGGGATTGATTGAATGTAGTGCTTACTGCATCCAATGATGGCACCCGTTCACTATCTTGAATACGCTCTTTCAAAAGCTCAAATAGAGCATCCACCTTCGGTGACAAAAGAAAAAGAGAATGGCAGCTAAATTGTCAGCACAGGGGCATGTGCACAGTCTTAGGAGAGGAACACATCATTGTGACAGGAAAGTGAGGAGCAACCTGTCTCCAGAACTGTGATCATTGTGGAATTTGAGAGCACAGATTGAAGAAGGACCACAGCCATGACTTTGTTAGTCTCATAATCAAGGTGTTTCATCACCTGTGCATAGTTGCTCAGCTTCAGCACCACCACAACATCCTTGTACTTCTCTAGCGGTGCACTCAGCAGGGCCACAAGTTGCTTCGTTGCCTTACTATCCTTGACCTTCCCGTGCCTTCAAGTTTTTTCACACATGCTCCCTGCAAGTTATGCAACCAAGTGAGAACCTCTTTACATTCCACCCTTGTAAATGGCTTAAGAAGACAGTTCTACACTCTGGTACAATGCAAAAGCTAAGTGTTAAGCATTGAAACACTTGTTCTTGATGAGTTGTGCATTAAACTCATTAGACAGACTATTATTGCTTCTGATCAGCACTCCCACAACCACAATACAGAGAGATCTCCTCCTTGGTAAGCATTTACTTCAGGAAATCATGGAACCTGTTGGTGCTGTGAACGAGTGTGGAGGAGATCTAAGTAAAGACAGAAAACGCAAAATGTTCAGTGATTGTCTACATATAGGACTCCATATAGTATCATCACATACAGCATGTTCCAATCTCATCACAGACAGCATGACACAAGGCATCTGATGGGTCAGAGCATACCAGAACTTGATACACATAATCCACCCGATCCATGTACACTCATAGAACAAAATTGAGGAGTGACACATGGCCCAACCAAGGGCATGTCTGGCTGTGTCTCTATAACCTGCCAGGTTTCAGAGTGTCATCTCGAGCAGAACTTCCACCTAGGAGATTCAAAGTCCTATGCAGAAACAGGCATTTACTTATCATTGACCCACATCTCAAACAACCACGTGATGAGAAGAGTAGACACATATCACAAGGAATTAAGCTGCTCACCTCTACAACAGACTGACTAAACTTCCAGAAGGCATCCACCTGCTGAAACTTGCATAATACCTGCACTCTATTCCCACTGGCGTTAGTTGCAAAACACTATGTATATGGTGTGCATTTTAAGTGTGAAGGTGTAACTGTGTTCTGACTTACATCAGGTTGAAGCAGCAGCATACTTAGAGATGAGCTCCATCAGTTGTGACATCACTGTCTTTATATCAACAGTTGGCTGCATCCATCAGTCACTGGATAATAGGCAACTCCATTTTACACAACAAAAAGCAGATCCATATTAAACAAACAAGGAAGGTGGCAAGAAGGGATGACAAACCTGCAACTGGGGACAAGCACCAAGAAGTGTTTCCAGTGTCTGAAGGTGGAAATGGTCAGGAAAGACCTGGATATTACAATTCATCAAGTAATATTGTGCAAGCTCATCTTTGCAGTTTACATCCTGCCACCTCTCACATTAAGACAAAGATAGTCAGCTCGGCCCTGGCTCCACCAACATGCAATCAATACAGCACCCGCATCACTCAAAAGACTTAAAAATCAGATTAGGGTTTATGGTTCTACATCTGCAAAATGTCATGCTTACAGCAATAGTCTCGCCTGTTCAAGTACTCATGGCAGGACCACATCTCTGTACATCTCCAAGTCCACCCCTTCATTGAACATTGGTTAGACTTGAACATTCTTTCCTGCTTCCCACATTCCTCCTTAAATGGAATGCCTGCTTACCAAGACTTGAGCATGTTTAAAAACAAATTAAATCTCTTGGTGAAAATCTCACCTGAGTATTGTTTTAAATGAATTAAAATCTCTTGGTGAAAACTTCACTCAGACAAAGTCAGAAAGAAAGAGAGTGGCTCACAATCGAGGGATTATGTTTCCAGCATGTTGTATAAGCTTGTAGATATCTGCATTTGTTCACTGGTGGGCTCTTCTCCTTTCACAAACCAAACCTTGTTGCATGCTAGGAAGGAAGGAACACTGGAAAAGAGTGCTGGGTTTAGTATGCTTTTGTTGGAGAATATCAATATGAGCAAGATCCAATGTGTTCCTGAACACCCCACAAACCTGAAGTGTGGAATCCTGTCAGTCTCAACCATGGACTTGGTGGGTAACTCCTGTGGTGAAAATCACCAGTAGCAGTTTGACTCGGCATGCATAAGAGTGTATTTCTGTATACTTTGTGTTCTGACATTTTGTGAGCATTGAATGTGAACTGTAAAACAGGTTCTGGTTTTCAATACTTACGTAGATTGAGCATAGAGATCTCCCACTCAAAAAGATGGAGCTGCGTACCAATGTATACTCAAGGTCTGTGTATACTCATGAGCTCTTGCAGCTTTGGCTCTATTAATGCGCTTACTATGGGGGCTACTGCTTTATGGTCAATGTGGTAGTATTCACAAGCTTTTAGGTTGATGGACACTGATAGTATCTTTTTGTCCAAGGTCCTTCTCATTTCCTAATTTTGCATTGCATAACCTTCAGGAAATGCATTCCTCATGTGTGTGGTGATCTTTATGTGGAGAGGGGCAATTTATACTCGTTGTGGGTGCAAGGCCTGCAGGGGTCTACTTGGCTGTATTATGACTCTTAGTTTAAAGAAGATTATGGAAGTGCCACTGGACACAAAACGACTGTGGGTTTCTTTGGCAATACTGAAACTTTTGTGGGAAGAACTTTCTGTTTCTGGATAGCTTTAGTTGCATTTGGCTTTAAGAAGTCTTAGAAGTCTGAACAACTCCAGACTTGCTGCAGACTTTGTTTTCAATGCAATTTTTTGGGACCCACTCATAATTACTTTGCTAACTCTGTTTGTGAATTCAAAGCTGCTGCTTTATGACTTCTTTCTTCTTTTTTGCAAGTGCAGTTTGTGAATGCTTCTGTGTGTTTGGCAAATGCCTGTTGTTACTCCACAGGTCGGTCTGTGATTGTGCAGGAATGTGTCTATGAAAGGGAGCATGGTGGGTGGTGCTGTTTGCACTAGTAGTAGGTTGACTATGCAGTCATGTGACTTGCCTGTGGCTGGGTGCCTGGTATTGATGTGGGTGATGTGTGAATTCAAATGGTACTGGTATGAGCTTCTAGTGTATCAACCGATGGGTTCTGCTTGGACTACAGCTGTTTGCTAATGTCTGTGGTTTATCCTGTGCACAATGTGGCACTACACAGGATTGAGGAAACAGCAGAGTGGGATGCTACCCATGAATATACTTAAAGAACTTGTGGTTGGTACAAGATAGCAGCAGCTTACTGAAGCCCACAAAGAAATTCTCCATATTTGATCAGGAGAAGAAGAGGGTGCCAAGAGTGCTTGTGCTTGCTGGCAGCACAATACAAACATGTGATTCCAGCATACAGCAACACATGGATGGAGACTCGAGTACATGGTGTAACAAGGAGCTGACTCGCACTCGAAACCATCAAAAGCTGTGAGATGGAGTGAGTGAGTTTTATTCAGATTTCTCTTTCTGTTGTGTAATGAAAAGAAAACCTTCAAGACACTTTCTGTTGTGTAATGAAAAGAAAACCTTCAAGACACTATCATAATTTTCCCTTTTTCTCAATTTTCTGATCAATACAATTCTAGCAAGCAGGCTTTCTATAAATAAATGAAGAAATAACGTCACACTTTCGATCTATGACTATCAAAACCTAAGACCAACAATTGTTCTTGGAGGGTTGATTGATCCAACCCCAAAGAGCAGATGGGTTTTAGAACCCGAAAAGGAGGAATGTGCTTGTGGGTGATTTTGGATTGCCATAGTTACCTAAACTTATACTTATGAAGTGTAGTTACCTAAACTTAATTACTAAATGGAATATTGCCAATATCATGGCGTATATTTCACACCTTTATTAGATAAATTGTTGGGTTGTCTATGGCACTCTTACTCATCCCATTGCTTCTCCACAAATGGAACTAGAGAAGCTACTCCATGTCCACACCTAAATGAGGAGATAGTGTTACAGTTAGCAAAGATTGGAGAGTTAGCGTCATAGACATCGCCATATATATCACCATATATAGCTTACCACTGGGTGGTAAGATGACATTAAAAAACACAAATATTTTTATCTAAATTCAAAAATAACTTAGTGGTAAGTTAATGGCGCCCAAAATGATCAGATAAGTTTGTGGTAGCTTCAAATAATTATATTATCATCCCCTCCCAAAAGCTAGTCATCCCTCACTTCTATCATCATGCGCTTGGGAAACACAATTTGCAATAGATGTACGTAGACGTTATACACATTCAAGCAAGTTGGTCCAGAGTTCATAGAAAAAGATAGATAGAAAGTTCCAAGCCAATGTGGTGTGCGTTTCGTTGTTTAGCAAGAGTTCATTTCATGGTACATAATTGTTTTTGCATCTATATTTTGCATTTCAATTTTTTTCCTACTTACATTCTTCGAAGTTCAAACATTCAAGAAATTCTTGCTAGTCTACAATGGTGTAACTCCAATGGATGCTGCAATGGATGTGGTTGCAAGGGACTCTTCTACGATCAACAACATTGTTGGACCTAATAACTCTATCCTTCTAGGGCTTTTTTGGGGGTTGATTCCCCCTTTGATTGTATAGTCCTTTTAACATGTGCACATGCATATGTGCATAAAATAACTTTTAGCCACAGTAAAAACATCATATGCATTTGTGCAAGCACACTTGTACACACACCCCTTGTACCATTTGTGCATGTACTAGATGTGAGAGGTTGAGGTCATGGTAGACCCTATGAAAAAATGAGAGTCACAAATGATGTTCGTGCATCATAGTTAGATTCAATAGAAATTCAATCCAAAAGGGTGAAACAACCAAATTGAGATTTAATAGAAGTTCTTGTGCTCATTGAAGCCAAGCACAAAAAAATTCTTGTGAGCATGAACAATATACATCCTTGGGATCAGTTTGAAACAACAATGATTAAGTGGCAAAAGATTGTTGACAATGTCAATGTTGTTATGCATTCATCTTTTTGACACAATGGTGCAATTTATAAACACAAGTGGTGTTCCATATATGGGGATTACAAGAGAATCTTTGATTACATGTTCAGGATTGGACATGTGATTAAATACTAAGACCTCATGCCACAAGAAAAGATTGTTTTAAATCTACCAAGGCATTTCAATTGCCAAGTAAATGAAATGGTGGATACGTTTATGAGGACCCATCCAACTCTACACCCCCCTCATGTTAGAAACACTATGGCCCATGACAACCATGTGTATGATCCTTGATTTGGGCTTATGGGTCTCATGCAAGATGTAGATGGAAATCCTACCAATCCTATCCAAGCAACTAAAGAATTACAACATGTAATGGATATTCGTCTTTGATGTCCATGTGTACTACCAAAAGCTATTACAACTTCAAGAAATTAATCCAGTTTCACTAGTGCAAACCATTGTTCCATTGCAACCAAGAAGTTGCACACCAAGTCTTGTGGTCACTCTTCGTACTATGTAAACACCAAGTTCATTTGGTAATGGAATTAAATAATGTCTTACAACAATGGGAAGTTTTCAAGCAATTATGAAAGACATCCTTCCTAATAGTAGAAGAATTCATGTCCTACGCAACCACTTCTTACACAACTAGTGATTATCAACAACTAAATAAACAACTATCAACCATATTTCCAACTATCTAGCTTATGTGGCAATGTGTGTAGTTAAAATTTAATGGTTATTACAACTACTGGATTAATGTAATGAATGTTTAACATAATGTGAACATGTATTGAATTTTATGTGCTCTCAAACTAAAGATGTAAAGTTGTTAAAGCAACTAGCCAACAATAATAACTATGATATTGCATATGATATTAAAAAGATTTGATATTTTATGCAACTATTTATTAAAAAAATTGTAATATTATTTAAGATTTGATGTGAAAAACTAATGTCCATCACTTTACATATAACATGTGTGTAATTTGCCACATGGTGTAAATATGTAATCAAATTAATATAATTGTAATCATAATTTAATTGTATATTGTGAATTATATTGAAAATGTAAATAATAATTGACATCATACATCATAAAATATAATTTAACATGTACCTTGATAAAGTTTTTCATAGGTCATTGTGTAATGGCAATAGTCATGTATGCATTACATGAAAACACATGTGTATATGAAATTCAAGTGGAATCATTTTTTAGGGATTTATATTATATTTTAGTTCGTTATTTTTACAAATGGCATGCATACATGTATAAACATTTAATCAATGATAATTATTTTCATTTTTTAAAATTGATTCATGTGATATCTATGTGTATGTTTATAATTTAAATATTTACACTAAAATTTTGAAATAAAATTTCAAATTGATATAATATATTTACATTTCAAAATTTGAAAATTACAATTTTAAAAGAAATGTGGAATTGAAAATATGGATTAAATTTAATCCATAATCTTAAATTTTTATTTTTATTTATGGCCCAAAATAGTAAATCAGTTTAACTTAATTATTAAAAAAATAAAAGTGCATATATTAAATATTTAAATTATATTTAATTATATTTAACTTATAATTGAAATCAAAAATTTAAACATTAAATTTGAATATTAGATTTAAAATATTCATTTAAATAAAATGTAGTTAATAATTAAAATGTGAAATTAACTTATTATGAATTTACATAATTAAATAATGATATGAATATCCATAAGATTTGAAATATACATGTTTATATTTATGCAATGACATAATATATCACAACCTTGAAGTAGTGGATAAATGGTTAAGGAGTTGGTTTATGGCCATGAAGATGAAGGTTCAATTCCCTCTAATGACATTTTCAACTTGATCTTAAATGATTACAATATGATAAAATGGTGTCGTAAATGATTGTAACATGACTACACGTGTTTTAAATGACTATAAAATGATTACACATTTTTATTTAATTGTAAGTCCATGTGGACATTACAAATAGTTGTTTTCGACATGACTTGACAAATGAGTTGATTAAACAAGCTATCCAGCACAACTTTAATGACCATAGTTGTTTAAAATGATTACAAATCCTACCAGTGTAAAAGACCTTCCAAACCAGGAGACTAGAGATTCAAATGTTAATATGAGGATTATCCAACCACCTCCAATTTTGAATAAGGTAACCCTTGGTAACATTGGGTTGAAAAGGAAATTTTGATTTGTTCAAAGGAACATGGTAGAGGCTACCAAAAAATTACCTCCAAACTTGTGGCCTCACTCAACAAACATTTTGATTGGAAAAAAAAAATCACTAGTGTAGAAAGAATTGCTTTGTAAATAACTATAATATTTCAAGCAGAAAAATTAAAATATTCAATCTACACAAAACAACATGGTTCAAATTATTGTTGGCATAACTCATATAATGGGGATGACATTCACACAAAGCAAAACAACCAACTACAAACACAACTAATCAACCTAGAGGGACCTTGAATGACTCATTCAATTTCAATGAATTTGCAAAAAACATGATCAAGCAATTTTCAACACAAGTTTACCATCCAATACTATGACCATTTTCAATTTAGGTCTATAGTTCAAGTTCCTTTGCTTGTTTGACATGAAGATTATAAGACCATTTTCAATTTAGGTTTACAATTGTTCAAATTGCATGATAGTTCTTCACAAAAAGGTTGTGACCATTTTCAATTTAGGTTTACAATTCAAATTGCAAACATTGAATGTAATTGCAAGACAATTCAAATTTGAAAACTTTAAGCAACTCGTACATGTTCGAAGATTTCGTTGATGATTTCCAAGGTATATTTTAAGTTGATTGTGAAATGTTTCACCTAAAATCTTTTGGCCAAGGACTATTGTTGTTGTGATCATTGAATTTTGGAATTGCATTTGATATGTATCTATCCCTCCTAGTATGTATACATCTAACACCTTCTTCACCATCCTGTAATATAACAAACTTTTGTTATTCTCCAAAGCTTCTTCCTCAAGAATGTGCAACATATGCTTTATGTCTATCTCATTTTTTGCAAATAGCAAATTGTAGATGATATAACATGCTATCATGTTGGGCACAATGGTCACGTGTAAATATGTTTTCCCCAAATTCTTTGAAGGTTTGTTTGAATATTCCAAAGGCATTATCCACAACAGACCTTCCTTTCTTATGCTTATAGTGTAGAGGCTCTCAAGGATGGATTGATCACCATTTCTATGTGGAGTCATTATCCATCACAAGAGAAGGTAACCCTTGTCCCCCAGTAAGTAAAGGGGGGTGCCATCAATTAATCATGTGCTTGCTAGATTGAAAAGTGTTCAATACTGTGCATTAACATACATTGTGGATTCCCACAAAACTTTAGGGTCAAAGTATAATTGGGTTACCCAAGATGACCGTCTCATTTTATATTTGCCGGACTAGCCTTCACTTAAACATGTTGTTGAAACTTAATGACACATTCATATTGAAAATTTGATTTTCTTCATAAATAGATACATTGCAAAAATATTGTTTTACGCATATAATGTCAAATTTGAACAAGTTTAAGGACTCCTACCAAGTATTTGAAAAAAATCTAAAACCTTATCTCATGAGAAAAAAAAGTTCAAAGATTCATTTAAAGAATGTCTAAACAACTTTTTTTAGCTCAAAAATTTTACTATAAACACTTTATGTGCTAATGTGTATAAAATATATGAATGTAACAAGAACCAAATGCATTATTGCAATGTAAAAAAATTCAAAAAATCAAATTTCTAAGAATTTTGGGCAATTAATAGAACATAGCTCACATTGAATAAACTTTATTATTTTCACTTTTCATAATTGAAAATAATAAATACTTGAAAGGCTTACATAAAATTTGGAACAAAATAATTTCATTTGAAATGAGAAAAAATGGTGAAATGTAAGACAAATCATAGGAAAAGTAAAACTAAAGGTGAATTTGGGAGTCCTAGGAGCGAGTCCTTATGTACCCCAATCATGCTTCGACCCTTTAACATCAGTAACACTCCCTGACATTCCCATAAACAAGAAAATAAATTGCTTCCTATGGTCAAGCACTACTTGAATAGTCATGAATACCTCCATGTATTATATGGTAAAAATAATCATCTACAAAAGCACCTATAGGTTTAACAATTTTGAAGTGGCATCCATCAATGGCACTTTATACACTAGGCAATCCACATCGTGCCTTTAAGCTAACCATCACATTTTGCATACGTTCACTAGTTGGCCAAAAAATCATTCTCTTGAATACTTTATTCACAACACAAATGACCTCACGTACTACAAGGGCCATAGTGGATCGACCCACAACAAATAATTCACTGCAAAGAAAAGATTTGCCCCTTATGCCATCTTGTAGAATGCACATGCTACACATACTTTTATAGGGATTAGACATTTATATTTGGTGTCTTATTTCTCAATTAAAGGTTGAAGTTAGTGTGCAATATCAAACAAGGTGTACGTTGACATATGAAAATTATGTTTCCACCTCATATCATCAAATTCAATGACTACAAAGATTGATAACCATGTGGTTTAACAAGGCTTAATCCAATGCCCTAGATCCATGCCCAAGAATGGAATATCAAACACCATTTGATGTGCATGTAGATAAATTGAAGCATATCGAAGTTGAAGATATGTTCTATCTACATTATTCTATGTCATTTCCTAGAAGGAAGGTGGAAGGGAATTCACTCCAATGACATTGCAAAAATCTTTGAGCATGTGAATTTAACCACCCTTAGTAATTAAACTCACCAAGGAATAACATTTTAAGCACAAAGAACAAACATTTGAAATGACATATAAACAAATAATTGTTAGGTTAGATGAAAGTGCCTTGTCTTGATATTTGATTGATGCCCCATTCATGGTCCATTAAACATTATTTTCACCCAAACACCCTATAGACAAACATCACATCAATACATCATCTTCATCCTTGAATAAAAAATCCAAGTTGTGCGTAATTTTATAAATTAATTGTAACATTTATATGCACAAAAGACATGAACATCTGCAATAAAATACATGTACATCTACCAATTTCAATAGAAAACAAATGAAATAAGGACATCAAGATTCAAAATTTTATTAAAATGGATCGCAAAAGAACTTTCAATATAGGAGCCTTGTTGCGTCCATTGTATCAAAAATAACATTCAACATTTTAAATCACAATTCATAAGTTGCATAACTACCTTTGATAGAATGGACAATGGGTGACATCAAAAACTTGGATGCTACAAATAGGTGCGAGAAAATGTAGGTTGGAGGTATGTCATCATGAAGATATAAGAATGACTACTTGCTTATAGTCTTTCATATCAGTATCCCTTTAGAAATACATCCTTTACAAGATATGAATTACCCCATTCATCTTCAAAAGATTCTTGCACATGTGTATGGTCTTGTCCACTAATAGTAGCTAAGATTGCTCATATGTTCCACTTTTAGTAATGATAGCCACATTATACCCAACACAAACTACATCAACTATCCATTCACCACTAGTACCGCTTTTTATTTTTTCATCCATATCAAATATCATCTTCCCAACCTCCTAACTATTGGAAGGTTTAAGCCTTTGCAATGGCCATTGAATTTTAATTTCGCATCTTTCATTTGAAATCATATCCAATCATGCCACACAAAAACATGATATTTTATGGCATTGGATCAAGGTAGGGTCTTTGTGGGAAACAAAACATATATATTGCAAGTTATGACTACCACGAATAATCTCACAATTGAATGGCTTGGATTCGTCCACCTCACCAACTTGAACATGTCGAGAAAAATTGTTGATATGTTTCCACACATTTGCATGGGTAACACGATACTTAATTACTTCAACTTGACAATTTCCTCCACAATTTGCAACTTTTGCCTCTTGAGATTTGACTTGTTGAAAATGATGGTTCCTTTCTACCTTTTTTAATGGTCCTCTAAACTTCTCACAAACCTACCAAATTTTATTATATGTTAATTATTTGTTCACTCAAGATAACCCAAAAAAAAAACCACCAAATTTGGTAATTTCATTAACCATAACATATTCTTTTCACACCTAATTAACACATGTACATTTGTCAATATAATATTTAGTTCCAATTCAAGTTGAATAAAACACCACATGGTGTCCAATCACCTATGAACCACATTATTAATCGCAAAACAACATTACTAAAAAATGTGGGTGAAGTTCATTAATCCATGTTCAATGAACCAGTGAATTCACTACATCCCCACCAAGTCTCAATCATTGGGACCAATGAATTCACTCAAAATTCAATGAAATCACTTGACATACAAGGACACATTTTGTTGTAATGCAAATATATTTTCATTTATTGTTGGATGCCACAAATCATTGGATGACATGACTACATTTTTCATTTTCATTATCATCCAAATTAGCAATAGTCACAAGTCATAATTGCATATGCAATTTAAAGCCATTTTGTAATCATATATGCAATAATTCACTTTTAGTCACATGGTGCCATCGAGAATAGTTGCATCGATAGTTGCAAAAATGATTGATTTGGACAAGGTGCGAACATGTGTTGGTATGTAATGTTGGTTTTTATAATAAAAAGATTTCCTAATTTCATTATATAAGATGAGTGGGTCCTTGGGCAAAAAGAGTTCATCAACAATTACAATAAATTTTGAGCTACATCAAACCAACATTTAATGGTGCTCAATATCCTCAAAAAGTTTTTCCATTTCTTCAAGCAAAGATGTTTGCATGGACTCCATTAACATCCAAACAATGTGTGTTTGGTCCACAAGTCATTGCTTTTCCTTAACAACAATTTGATTTGTAACTTGAATGCTTTAGATTCCATCGAATATGCAAGTTGTAGCGATTGAAACACTTTGGCCCCAAGTTTCAAATTCTAATATTTCGAAACTAGAGGTCATTCAATTGCACATAAAGTTTCGACAATGTTTAATTTTGTTGACTTTGCTATAGATCACCTTCAAGCTAAGACTCCCACTTCACATTTGTTGGTTTCAACATTGTCTACCAATTCCTTTGTAGCTCCATTTTCCCCATTTATTTTAAGAACTTGGATCATTAATTGATATTTTTTCTTTAGTGAAAACTGCCTAGTAGATGGTTATTTCAAGTTTTTTGCACCAATGCCTAATGCAAACTCCTTTGCAATAAACTTTGTGTAATGCATCTCCATCTTTTTAGAACACAATGGCCATCTTTTTTCAACTCATATTTTCATCTTGGCATCACAACATTTAATGTATTGAAAACTCAATCAAAATGTGCCCTTGCCAAAAACCTCCATGATTTTTCTTGCGCAATGTCTCTTCTTACCTTCAACTTGTGGGGATTAGTGCCATTTCCATTCAAGCTTGTCTTCATAAAATGAATAAAATTTCTTTTTAAAGGAGGTTTTTTCAACCTTTCCATTTTTTTATTCAACTCCAACAATGGGTCCATCTTACTCCTTGCGTTGTGAGATCTTTCAAGTTTTGTTTTTAAGGTGATGTCGTCAATGTCAACATCATGTAGTATTTGTCCTTTTTGCTTTCACAACTTTTCTTTAGACTAAAGTTTTGTGTGTTTTTCAACTTCATTTTTGACCTTCCTTGTGTCATGACTAAACAAAAACACTTCAAGTATTGTGAACAATTATACAACTTCACACACAACCAGAAAAAAAAACCTTATTTGGATCACTACGAAAAATTATGTTTTCATAACTAGTCAATTTGCAACTATATGCAATTAACTATCACATGCAACTTTAAAAGGAGGCGCGCAATTACAATTGAAATCTAGATGATTTTTGGTCGCCTTTATAATAATGGTGTGATTAATTTTTATTTCATCCTTGAAATTGAATGATTTTCACACTTGGTTATGTACAAATATGTTATCATATATATGGGTAGTCATATAAACGACCATAATGTCATAACTTGACACCTCAAATACCTTTGTATAAAGGTATTAAAAAAATCAAAATTCATGTATTAACGTGTTTCTTGCTAGCTATTTATTATTGATTTATTATTGGAAAATAATTGTTCTAAAAACTCAATATATTTAAACTACATTTAAAAATATATTAAATAATATAATGAAATCTATTTATGTTTTTATATTTTCGAATTTAGTTACCAATTATATTTAGATAAAATAAATTATATTTGGCAAGTAAAACCTATTTAATTTCAAACCAATTTTATTTGGAAATTTTACCTTTTTTTTAAAAATGTAACTTTAAGGGAAAAAAATTAAGAAAAATGGAAATAATAATTTTAAGCCCACAAAATAAAAATAATGCCTTTCCTACCTTTTAGTGTTTTTTTTGGGAGGTGGGTTCAAAATTTTGGTTTTCTTAACCAATGCGTTTATAAGACATTCTTTGCAATATGGGAATGAAAAAATGGAAATTATTAGAAAATGTTAATTTTCCTATAAAATCATTAAATTATGGAAAAAAATTGGAAAAAAATTCCATGTGGCCTATGTTTAGGCCTAACTTATGTGCCACATGGCATGCCCTAGCCCTATGCCTAGTTGCCATGCGACCTAACTTCAATCCCACATAGGCTATCAAGTTTTAAAAATTAATTAATAAATATTCAATTAAGTTAATAGGGTTTAGGTGTATGTTTAAGTAGGATAAATAAAAATATTTGTTTATTTATTATTATAATGTAAGTACCTATTAGTTATTATTACTTGTAATAGGTAGTCTAATTAGTAGCTAATATGTAATAACTAGGTTATAACCAAAGCAAACATGCCCATCATTGAACATTACCTTACAACTAAACAACAATCACTAAATCTCTTTAGTTTTTTTTCTCTTTGAAAAACATTTGTGGCCAAGGTGCACCAATGGAAGGTTTAGAATAATTCTTTGAAGTCCAAAGAGAAAAGAACAACAAAGAAAAAATGAGAAGAGGATAAGCTCGTTCAAGGAAGAAAAAAAGATTTAACCCTTTATCACTTTCCAACTTTGTATTTTCTTAATTTCATTTTCGTTGTCAATGATTTAAAAAGCTATGGTGCACCATCTAAAGCTTTGTAAAAGTTCTTTGAAGTTCAAAGAAAATGGAGAAATGACCAAAGAGCTTGAGTTTCAAGAGTCAATTTGTTCTTATGTGCTTGAACCAAACATTGACCCCCTTCACTTTCAAAGGGAATATCTTGTTCATTTTCTAACCATTTTGAATAATTTTAATGACTTTGGGATGCACTAGGTAGAGGATTAAAAAGTCTTTTTGACCTTTAAAAATAATAGAACAATTTTCGAATACTTATGAGTCTTTATTCACCTCACTATTTTCGTTGCAACCTACATCATTGCAATTAAAATGCTTATCACATATTGTTTGTCATAACTTTGAAGTTTTATTTACTATTTAGTTTTAGGTGTATTAGTCAATAAACAAGTGAAAATTTGGATGAATCGATGAAACATGTTCAAACCCAAAAATTAAAAATGGTGAAAACTATTTAAAACCTACCTTCTTACCTATTTAGGCTACCTATGTACCTACTTATTTAATTAGCTAGCTACATAACATAGGCCTACCTACCCATCTATTAGTTAGGCCTATTTATTTACCTAACTACTTATTTAAATGTCATGTGTCAACATCCTATAATTTTAAATTGAATGATCTAGATTTGATTAATTCATTTAAAATATTAAATGCCAAAATGGGTTTTAAATGTCACATGTTGTCTAATGATTGACTTGAAAAATGTACATGTGACATCAAAGAAAGATTTTCATTTAGTTGCATTGTAGTAATATAACTGGATGAAAATGTACAAGCATACCATATATATGTTGTATGTACAATATGTTAAATGCAATTGGATGTCATCTACAACTTGTCTTATGCAACTAAGGCAAAAATCAATTGCATGTGTCAAATGTAATTGAAAATTAGTGGCAAATGATAATTGCAAAAGATAATGTTTATTAATGAATATGTATAGCTTTGTGCAACATTTTAACATAAGGATGCAAATGAAATGGACTAACTAGAAAGATAAGCTAAATTGAAATATATGACCCTATTCTAATGGGCCTAGGAGTCAAATTCATCAACTTCTAAGGTGTTGACACACGTGTAATTAAGGTTGAACAAGAAACCATTTCAAGCTTAAATTTCACATTTATTTTTTTTCATTTTAGGTGTCTAAAATAATCCATGTTGATTGATCCAATGCATTTATGAATAAGGTGTCACTTATTTTTGTTGTGTATGATCATGTGACCCATTTGATTTGGGTAATAACAACTTTCATTTAAGACATTAGTTGGTCTGGCATGTGCCATTGGCCCAAGTGTGAACCCATTACAAAATAAAGAAACTCAACATGTGAACATTGTTTTGCAATGTATGTATTGATTTTTGGAATAAACAAATATGAAAGGAAATCATGCTTGAATTAAATGGTAAACCTTCAAGTGTTACCACGTTTTCAACTGAATCTTCCTTCCAAAACATGGTTTTTTGGAGTTTATTTGAATTTTCAGCGGCATAAATCATTTGAAAATCAATTTCTCCAACATTTTGAATCCAAATTTTATCAAATAAATTCCATTAAATCCTGCCCATCAAGATCTTTCCAACAACACCAAAGACACATTCCAATTCTTCTGAAAATTTCAACTATGATTTAATATAATTTCCAATGAAAAAACATTCAATATTCAAGAACTTTTGCACCACAAGTCCAAACGTCATGGAACGAAGCCCACACAACCCTCCTTGTCAAGAGCTTTCCAAAGACGCCAAAAATACTACATGAAGCATCCCGGTTTGGTCATAATTACAAAAAAAACAAAACAAAACAAACTACCTTCCATCATAGATAGATGGTTCAACTCGGGCCATAAATTTAAATTGACAAACCAAATAATTTTCAATGGAAAAGGCCACATGTGCACAATGTTATGCAACTTGTGTAATTTTAACAACAACCCTTTTGATTCCATTTGTTTGCATCAAGCCTTGCACCCATTAGCTCCAACAAATCATTGTCACTATAGTTACTTCTTTAATGATATTTAATTTTCAATGTTGGTTATAATAAAAGTGTTTATAATTTGGATTAAAAGGCACATGATCCATTAAAATATATATTAAAAAATTTAAGTTGAAAACTATTAGACTATTGTCAATTTTGATTACAACCATTATTAAATGGAAAATACAATTGATTAATTTTTTTAAAAACAAAACATTGAGATTATAATGCAATTTCATATTAATTTATCCATAAATTTGATTTTCAATACAAACTAAAAGCTACCATTATGTTAAACAATTTAGTCTAACCTTTTGTCGGAGTTGTGAACATTATGAAAATAAACAACATCAAATCTATTAAGGAATGTATGGATATATAAAATGTTTAATGGATTAAAATATATCAAGACATGTTTTTTTCACATGAAACCAAATTTGGAAATTTAAGATTTTCATGATTTGAAATCATGATGTGCATGTCAAGAGCTTCAATTAATATTATAAATTCATGTTTCAAATCATTAATAATGTATTCTTTAGTTGGCCATTCAACCTAAAAATGTAGTTCTTGAATGAAAAGGTGAAACATAAATGCATTTGAATGTGAATCATGTATTTTAAAATATTAACACACACAAATGAATCTCAAGGCTTTCATGACCTTGGCGTGATACATAATGGTAGTAGGTCGAGAAACAAATGATTTATGGTTAACATGCAATTGATTTAATCAAAATATTATATCTCTGATAGTTGTAAAATTTGAAAATAACAACTATTTATTTTGAACATGTTTCAATCATAAAGGAAATGAAATATATTATAATTAGAAAACTATAATTGTTGTGATCAACTTGTATGGTTTTTTTTCAAAAAAGATGATTTCAATTTGCAAGCATTAGTGTATTGATAATGAATTGGATCACTATTAATTAAAATTTTTTTTTTACCACTTTATTTGCTTTCCTTTTTTTTTTTCTAAATTTCCATGGCAACAAGTCATTCATCCTCCTTTGCATTTAATTCAATTATTGACATACATTGAGAAAAATTTGCAAACCTTACAACCTATTCATGGGGTGTAAAAAACACACATGATTTAATAGATTCACAATATTTTCAAGATTGTTTAAATAGATTTGAAAATTATTATAATATAAGGATAACTTCAACACATGGTTATAGAATAATTAATGTATTTTGAAGATGCCATGTCAAGAATAAAAAAGAATATTCCAAAAGACTATCTATTTTCTTTCTCAAATTTTTTTTTGTTTTAAATTTAAATTTTTTAGTCTATAATATTTATATAAATAAAATAATTAGTATCAAAAGATGCCAAGGCACTATCTTATATATTAAAGCTACAGTGTCTGTTTATCTGTCCGGGCAGTTCTTGGAAAATTTTCCAGGCACTGCCTGGACCTTTGTTTTTTTTGTTTTATTGCCTGGACCTTTGTTTTTTTTTTATGGGTTTTGTTTTCTA
>Ga0209611_10005902_pt1 | contig 20331 bp, 9 predicted proteins | sample S1TSphgellanicum_3_FD_187693 | JGI IMG/M metagenome (GOLD analysis project Ga0209611, IMG submission 187693) | Host-associated microbial communities from peat moss isolated from Minnesota, USA - S1T2_Fc - Sphagnum magellanicum MG (SPAdes) (version 2) | ecosystem: Host-associated > Plants > Peat...
CGTTAAGAGATACCTAGGTGTTACTAAGGAGGTTACTTAGGAACACCTAGGGGCCTACCTTGGTATAGGGAATTCCCACATCTCAGCATGGCTGGCTTGCAGCCATGGTGTACATGGAGAAACGGACCTTGAAGGCATGGATTACATGGAGGAATGTCTTGGGTATGTGGAGTTATCCCTGCCAATGAAACTCACTAGCTACCCAGGACTAGCCATATATACTACATTCTAGCCAATTGGGCATAAGGGTCTGAAAGACTTCAGCCTCACTATTTGTAAACTCCAGCAAGTTGAACATTAGGGACTATACAATAAGACAGCCACAGGTTCATACAAGTGAGGTGACAAAAGAAACCTTTTCACCAACCATGACAGAAGAATGTCCATAGCAACATGGTGATTGTTGTAGACAAGACGAGAGCTGCCAATTTGTCTTGGAACTTGAGTTTCAATTGAATCTAGCTAGTACACTCTGACATCAAGATATGGTGTGAAACATTTTTTATGTAAGTGGCAGGAAAAGCAAACAGCTAACAATGTCTAGAAAAGCAAACAGCTAACAATGTCTATTGGAGGAACTAAGCTGAAATTGTGAAGAAGTTGGCATTTCCCTAATTGACATATTTCAGAAATCTATGTTTCTTGCCAACAAATTACAATAAGATTTGAAGTACAACCAATTACAGAGATAACCTTGAAGACAGGTGAACTAGAGAGCTATCAATCCACTAATTCAAAGCTTGAAAGCTGAACTCAATACCCTACACTATTAGGAGACCAAAAACTTGTCTCTGACTCTCAGGAGCTTCAGCTACAAAAAGCTGGAAACTTGGAAAAGCTTAAGCAGGATGCCCAATGGCAATTACAAAAACCATGTATGATGTAGGACCTTCAAACCAACATACATGAAACATGCAGAGAAGATATTCAAGGAATTTGCAATCTTTACAATTTTCATTGAGATCTCAAGAGAAGTGCCATCTAATTGAAAACCAAACTTTCTTTCTACCCTTTGTCCCCAAGACCCATGCAATAGAAGCTGATTTTTTTGTACTACAATTCAAATGACAGATTCTGTGAAGACAAAAAAGTGTTGCCAGATGGTAAGGTGACTGTTATCTTTTGCCAGCAAAAAACTAAATAGACTGCCACTTGCAGGAAGTTTGAAGTTCAATACAAGATGTATTCTGTATCTTCCTCCATATCACACATCTCAGCTGACTGTTGAAGTCTTGACATCTACGACCAAGCAAAAGCTTGCTCAGAGTATCAAGATGGCTTACTGAATTGTACATTGTTTTGCCAGGGTGTGGATGATGATACATCTTTTTTATAAATTTTGCAGCTCCTAGACAGCTTCACTGTCCAACAGAAATATTTCAAAGTGAAAAGATTGCAGAGATGTCAACAGACATTTGGCATAATACCTCTTGCAAGTGGTGAGCACTTCAAAATCAAACACAAACTGATAACATTCTTCATCAACGCTCATGTACTGTGTTTCTGCGCAAATCTGAGAGAGGAAGCCGCTCCTGAAATAAATGAGGTGGTGACACCTTCAAGTTGGATGCAGATGGTGGCCTTGACATCTTCACCGAATATCTTCCATCAGTTCTGCCCCTTGTTGAATTGGGTTGAACATGAACATGCACATTGTTCTCCTGGAGGGAAGTGTCACTACTGTATGCACTATTTGATCTTCTGCTTGGCTTCCTTTGCTTGAACCATTTCTGTTTCAAAGATCTCTCAACCTCACTTATTGTCATCTCACTTGTGCTTGACAAAAGTCTTTCATCCTTTGCTTTTGGTGGTCCATCAGGGGAGAGGTTGGATTGTGACCTAGGAGAGCATCCTGCTCCTCTCCTGTCATTTACTCTGCTCACTTCCATAGTTGATTTTTGTAAGGAGCTTTGAACCCTTGGTGTTGCTACCATTTGAGAATCTGCAACCCTTTGTAGTGACCCACAAGCCATGCATTGTTCTGTGTCATCAAACATGAAAGCATTTGAAGCACATGCATTGCATAAGAATTTCCCTGTTGATCGGTTCTGGGTCAAGGGCACTTGGCACCATTTTGCACATTCCTGGGACTCTTCAAAATCAGCAGAGATGTTACATGTACAAATGTCACTGGTACTTTCCCTTGAAACTGGTTTCAAGACCAGAACATAGGCATGGTTTCCACCAGCTTGTAGAAAGGGACCCTGTTCGCAAACAAACTGGCTCTTCAGTCCTTTCATTCTGGCGCAAACTTGTGCCATCTCTAACTCCAAGTCTTTGATCTTCTGTTGTGATAATTGAGCTTGCACTCGCCATTTTTCCTCCTGGTTTTGAAAATGCTAGATCAGACAGATGACAATCGCACACCCGAGGAATATCTTACTGAAAGTGCTGGGTGGTATCTGTTTATCCCAGCATTGACTGAAGCATTTGGCTGTTTCTAACCAGACAGCTAAAACATCTACAAGAAGAAATAGGGATTTCTTGTGAAGCAGCAGCAGGGCAGAAGGGTAAGGGATATCCCTTGGAACAGGAGTAAGATGAGTTGAGACCTGACCTTGGGCAAAGCAAATAAAACCACTACTGAAAATAGATTTGCAGAAACATTCCTGCAAAGAAATTGGAATACACTACCTCAATTTGCAAGATGGCAGACTTGGATTCTGCATGAAGGGCACGCTGTTCCCAATTGTCACAGTTCTGCTGCAAGGTCTTCATCTCATCCTTTATATGCTTCAGCACTCCCTGAATTTGTGCCCACTCCTCTGCATCAGCCTTGACCTGCCACAGCCTCAGTGATCAGATACATACAGTGCATGAAAAGGATGATACAGTTTTGAGCTGAAAACTTCTGACAGATCATATTCCATCCTAGACCTCAATGCAGAAAACATATGCAAAGCAAAATGCAGGCAGGCTAAGCATTCAACATTTGGTGCAGATAATCACAAGAAGAAACTTGGACCAGAAAAATACTGCAAATTTATGAATAAAACCTGGTCAGTAGTGTATCACGAATCTGCGAGATTTCACCTGTGTAACTATCTTGTCAATGGTCTCCTTCTGCTGTCTATCATTGACTTGAGTCTCTTGCAACAGCATCCTGTCCCCTTTGATCTTGCCCTTATGCTTCAAAAACATTTGAGCTATAATATCTCAGAAGCACATTGACTGCATCTCCTAACCATATTGAGCATCACATTTAAACCTCTAAATGCAACCCTCCAAATTTTCTTGTCATATGGTTCATGATTCTTTCTCCCTTGGAACACGGAATATAGATTTCCATTACTCATGATTCTGAATTTGGCATCTAATCTAACCCCCCCAGGAGAAGTCCAATCATGGAAAGAGAGATAACCAAGGCAGAGGAGGTTGAAGGTCTAAGGTTGATGATCAAATTTCTCTACAATTTCCCCTGTCATTCTGCACAATTGGAGCTCTTAGAACTTTGACTTTAGATCTATGTTGCACAGCATTGGAACTCTCCCTTGAATAATAGCCCTGGGACCTGATTCTCTCTCTACCTGCTGTTGTGGCTCTCTCGACATTTTGAGCTGCTGAAATTTATGGAGCCGGTCAACCCCGCCGTCCTCTTCTTTCTTCCTATTCGGGGTGCAGGGTGCTGAAGCTGCGCCTCTCATCGTGGCCTGCACGCACAGAAAGGGAAACAACGAATCTAGACAAGTCACAGATGATTCATTTTCTGAGCTTTTCTTCAAATGCTTGGCAAGCCGCTCTACTTTCTGTCGGGAGTACGAAACATCAAGCCTCTATGTATGCAGAGGAGAAATACCAAAAGAAAAAAAAACGCAATGCAAAAAACTCAATCATACTCTCGAAGGACTTAAAAAGATGGAGAGAAGAGGTAGATAGATAGTTTACAACTGTCTCTCACATTTCCCCCAGTCCTCCCTTCTCCGCAGAACCAAGAGCACAAAAAAAACAGAAGAAAAGAAAAGAAAAGAAAACAGTCTCACCTCGAGTATGGTCTCAACTGACCCTCGCAGCGTCTGCACCATTTCCGTCGCCTTCGCCATCGCGTCTGCACCATTTCCGTCGCCTTCGCCATCTCCATGCATTGCTGCCTCCACCTCTGCATTGCCAGCTCCTTCTCCATTCCCAAAACCTCACACTTGGACTGCAACAAGGCTGTCCATGATTCCTTCTTTACCCGTCCATCTCCTCCTCCTCCATGTGCTCCTCTTCCACCACCAGCAGTAGTCGCAGACACATGACTTCCCGTATCGTCTGCAACAAGCGCAATCTCTCCGTGCTCCATCGTTCCCTACAACGGCAACAACATCGTGCCGCTGCTCTTCACTTATTACTCGCACAATTGTGCGATTTTGCTGTTGAGTCCAGTTCTTGTTTGAAGTTTGTTTCGGGTGTCTTTGATTGGGGCCTTTTGTATAAAAGCACACTTTGGTGGCCACTACTATTACTGTAACAGTTCGGTGTTGTTTTTAGGAATTTTTTTTTGCCGTAGCCTAAGTGACTAGCATCCAGCTTTTTTTTCCCCACAATTTGTGGTTTCCAAAGTTTTGCGAAAATTTCCAAAATTTTCTCGAATTTACACTTGTTAAAAATGTCCAGAAATTTTCAAAGTATTTTGTCATCACATTGTGAAAATTTGCCCAAAAACAAATGCTGCAACCACCCATAGGAAGATGTTTAAAAAATGGCAATCATTTATAGGAAAATTTAGCCAAATATGGGTATAAAAACAGATATGAAGTGCAAATCTTTATTCAAGCTTTTATATTTATTGTTACACAATGAAAAGCAAATATAGAAATCTGGCAATTTGTTTTACTAGTTTACCTCACTTCTAGCAATTGAAACCCTCCAAAGTCACTTCATTTATATTTTTTTAATTTTTTTTTTTCTCTTTTTGACAAATTTTTGCCAGTGAAAAAAAGGCTGCTGTGGTTACTGATAATTTCACAGTGTTTTTGGCTTGGCGAATTTTCGCATTTTTAAAACCTGAAAAATACAATTTTGACACATACCATAGTACCTTGGCAGCGTCGATACTAGGCTAATCATTTTCAGAAATGATATTTTTTTCAAAAACAAAATTTGTGAAAGGAAAATATTGAATCTTCAGGAATATTCTGTTTGATGAAATGAAAATTTCAAAATTAATTAATAATTCGACAGACGTGTGTCCAAGTTACCAAGGTACTATTCTACAAGGGATTCTTGTGAAAAAAAATGGCCCTAAATTGCCAGATTTCGAGGAAAAAAAAAAAAAAAAAAAAAAAAGTTAAAGCCATCAGATTTCGACAGCCAGTTCCAGCACGTAGCCAAAAAATAAAAGGGTTCTTAAAAAATTTCTACTTTAAAATCTGGTCTATAGCCAGATTTGGTAAAATATTTATGTGGATGATCGCCAGTTTGGCTACATCACAAAATTGGAAAAGAAAAGAAAATTCCTACCCCCGATCTCCTTTGACGTAGGTATTGCAAATTGTAATTTGTGCCCACAAACTAGGTCCACCTGGTGCGTGTGAGCACGGCCCCCAAATCAAACTTCATCACTCACGCAATGAAGCATCACACGTAATTAGGTTAAAGAATTAAACTTCTTGGGGAGTGAGAGACTGACTCCTCCACCAGGCACCTGGTGCATGTGAGCTTGGGTTCTGAATCAAACTCCACCGCTAAAAAAGAGGACACTTCAGCTCTACAATAAAAAAAACCTTCTTATATATATATATATATATATGACTTGGCAGGTGTTTTGAGCAAGGATAAGAGTTAGGGAAACCAAACCCAAATTGGGCTCCCCCAAGTAGGTATTCATGGGTTAAGCATAGTGAGTTAACTTTGACATGTGGTATATCATTAGATTTGATTTTGAAAATGCAAGAGGTCTACTTGGACTTCTTTTCACATCCAATGAATTCTTTTCTAGCCTAGTGTTTTGAGAGTTGAAACTTGAAACCTCAGAAGTTGCAGTTTGTTGTTTGGCCAGCTACCACATTGGGTTTGGCATATAGAGGTGCAGGTCCGGACAATGTCCGGAGACCAAATTCTGGAGGTGACATTATGTCACCAAGAATTAATTGTAGACCAAGGTATTTAGGGTTCTTCTAGGCTAGGCCTCCTTTCAGGGAGTCCTCCCATTACCTTATTTGATATGCTTCTTGCGAGGGGGGTTGGGAACTTGATGTTCGCCTTGTGGTTCGCCCTCTTAGGTGGTTCCTTTGTCTTCTTGGAGTTGGGTCCTTCCATTTTGTTCCTTGTTTTCCCCCTTTTTTTTGGGGTGCTTTGGTTTATTTATGATTGGCAGGGTTTCATCATTTAGTGTCTGAGTGAGTGGTGCTGTATAGGGGAAGGCTGGTTGTTGGGGTTTGAGCTCTCCTAAAGCCATCTCACAAATCTGCTAGTGTATTTGGAGAGCGGGTTATCATGAGGAAGAATGTGTCCCACCTGCTGCCCCTGTACAGCAGGCTCTTTCACTGGTACACAGGGAATTACCATTTTGTCCCTTTCACTAAAATTGTAAGGTCAAAATCATAATGCCCTCCATGTGTGTGAATGAACCTACCTAACAGGGGCTGCATATCTGGGGCGTTTGTAAATTTTGATCCGACGGTCATGCCTTACAAATGGTGACAAGTGTAGAACAGAGTGTTCCTGAAAAGCAGACCTGCCCTTCGTTGATGCCTGGCGCTTTGCGGCCTCCTTCCAATAACACTGAAAGACATTCAGTCAGCAAAGCATCCTTATTGAAGGTAGTTCAAAAGTGTTGTCTACTTCTTTTTTCCTACTTTGCCCTTTGCCCGATCCATGTTTTCTTAAAGAAGATGGATGATGCCCAAACATGTAAAGCATTGCAACTTCTTTTTCTTTGTATTTTTGGGTCCCTCACCTGCCCTAAGAAAACCTGTTTCATGGACAGCCTGGAGGAGAAACTTCAGACATGTGGAAGTTATTCTGGCGGCTATCAGAGGAACTTCCACAACTTGGAAGTTACCCACCAGGCTGTCATTTTTATAGATTAAAATTTGTTGTGCTGTTATACATAGCAGTCACAAAAATGGGCAGTCAAGGGAAAAAGAAGCAGACAATACTTGTTTACCAAATGCAATAAGGACCCTTTGCTAATTTACAGTCTCCCACACTCAAGAACACGACACTGCTTGGGTGTTACCCTACACAGAAATAGAAAGGAAAAAAACAAAGCTGTGACTTTGAATGCCAATAACTCTGACACTAGCTACTTATGGACAAAGAAAACGGTGACCTGCATTGTTGCGACACTGCTTGCACACTACTTACAGATGCAGAGCCTATTTCGTATGTACTTATGCAGCAGAGGCTGTTTTTGCTGACAGAAACATTGATGATAAACACAAAACCACCCAACTCTAATTTCCACTTGTTTAATGTCACTCATGCCTAGTTTTCAACTACCCATCTCTACCAATCCAAATGTTAGGGCTCTGGACATTGGACTAGGTGAATAGTAAATAGCTCTGCGAGCTTAACAAGGTGTTGAATATGTGTGGGCCCTACCTTACCACCTATTAATAGAAAAAACGGGTCACCTAGAGGTTAATTGAATGTAAATATATGTGAAGCATATGTGAATGAATTTGTAATATATGGACTGAAAAAGGAAAGAAATATGTCTAGAAAGAGTGTGCAAGAGACTCAATGTCATGGCAATAGTTTTGAAATGAGTATAGCAAACCCTCGCTAGTTCTATTCTAAAATGGTTCCAGGGTAGTTTTTCAGGGGTGAAAGCACACTACAATAAACATCTTGGGCAAATACAATGTATCATTTTAAAATCTATATTTTATATTATTTTGGGGACAGTTTTTTTTCATTTCATCTAATGTTTTGAAAAACACATAAAATATATTTTTGACACAAGATTTTGAACACAATTCTTGTTGCTTTTCAAATGAATTTTTTGTCAATTTTTTTCCTTTTCACACACTTATGCTTCTTTGAAAGAAAAACCTCATCTAACTTTATTCTATAAAGATATGAATGAAACTTTTCATATGGAACTAAAATGGTATAATCAATTCATATTTAATATATGATTACATATTTCATGAAGTTTGACAATTGTTTGAATAACTTTTGAAGTACAATTGCACATTGTAATATATTTGTGTGAATAGCACTTTCTAACAAATATACTCTTTAATCATTTTGTTTCAATTTTAAAAATTAGTTTCTTTTGAGAAATTTTTTTTTGGACTTTGGACTAGCTTATTATGAGTATAATTTATGAATAACTCTTTCAACATTGACTTGGTGGAAGTTCAAAGACACAAGTTTCACAAAGTAATATTTGTGACAACAATTTTTGAATTTTACAATGTGCTTTCACATTTTGGAGTTCCAACTCGATTTCTAATCAAAAGAAAAATGTATAGTTGAAGGGGTTGGAATTTAGTAATCCAAGCTCTTTGTCATGCATTGATTTTGCTATATGAGCATTTTCCTCTAGCTTCAAATGATGCTAAATTTTTAATTTCATTTGCACACTAGGCTATTACATGAGCAACATGATCAAGGGAAAATCAACTACATGATTGAGGAATATCAATTTCAACAAAAGATTCAAGATTTATGAAGCAATTTATGAAACCATGTGTATAAAAATAAAATTATTGTCATCCAAAAATACAAAACATACAATAGACATTGATTGTTTTAGAATTGATGAGCTTTTCTAATGAAACAATAGAATATGAAAAAGAACATCTCGCATACACATAAAAAAGAACCTTAAAATATTCATGTTGATACCTCACAAATGAATTTCATTCATTCAAAACAATGCAAGTCACGAAGCACAACTTGAATGTGCCTTTTTGTTTGACAATTCTTCCATGCATGAAATACTAAGGCTAAATACAAAATAGTTGGTCACTTTTGAAAATTGCTTGGAAACTGAAAATTTTAACAAGTTCTATGAAGATTCATACAATCTTACCTTCTTACCATTAGAGGTTTTTTTTTAATTTGCTATTAATTAATCCTTGCCATATCTTGCCAACTTTCTTGTGTTGGGCTTCATCCCCTTTCAATCTTGTGTGGCTTTGTATTTTTTTCTTTTACCCTTGCTGGGTCATTTAAGAAAACAAATACAAACCACCAAATCCAACAATTTCATTGGCCTATAAACACATCTTCAAACTTACACACAACCCTACTCCACCAAACATTGAAAATAATGGTCCATTTTTACCATTTCCATTGCTCCTCTAAAATTCTTACAAACCTTCCGAAACCTATTACACATTTAATTTTTTATCACTCAAGATAACTAAGAAAAAATTCCCACCACCAAATTTAGAAACTTCATTGGTCACAACATTTTTTTTCTTCATAATTGCACACAAGCCTATTTAACACCCATAGTAAATTAATACCTTGTCTATATATAAACGAGATTAAAAAGTTATAGATTTTTTAAAAAGAATGGCCTCTTTGCTTGTTTTCAACAAAGTTCCCATTCTTTTTTCAAACATAATGTTTATTGTGCATATAATGTATGTGGGAGATTCAATTTTGCAAATAGTTAATAAGTCAACTAAGTAAGCTTTGATAAGATATTCTCCAATTTTGTTTAAGTCATAGTAGGCTTTTAGCTTGTCAAAGTTTTACTCTTGAGGCTTCTATTAAGGTGATAGTTGGTATGTAAGTTTTTCAAAGACTAGTAAAAATAATTCAACAACCCAAATGAAAGACATTTCCTCCATGATTCTTGGAATGTTTCAAACATTGTTTTGTATTTTTTGATGGAATACAAAGTATCATTGAATCCTTATGAGATAGATCAAAGATTAAGGATGTTCCATAAGGAGACCTTGGGTTCACAACTATTTTTAAAGAAAATCATGATGTACAACTCATTTGTAAAGATGTACATTACAAGTGGTTTTAATCTTGGACTGAATTCACATTTTTTTCTATTTGTGATAATTGAGCCTTGTGACTTTTTAAATGTTTCATTAAATGACATTTTGTGTAACTAGTCATGTTGAAATGTAATTTAAACATTTAAAAACATTGAAGTTTAATTTAATGTTTCTTAGTAACTCTCATATTGCATTTTCTTTATATATATAATTCATTGCTTATATTCAATAATATAGATGAATGGAAAATAGAAATATCAAATTTTTCACTTGTTTTGGTTTTGATATCATTTGTTTTTAAGAAAAAAAATTGGCTAAATATTTGAACTAAAATATTATTATTTTTAAAAAATTCAATGTTGATTATTTTAAGCATTTTTTCCTTTAATTGATATTTTTATGAAAATCATGGTTGACATTAGTTTGGAAAATTCAAAGATATTTATAAAAACTATCTAGTCCACATTTAAATTTTCTAAAAATAATTGATTAATAAACTACATAGTCTATTTCTCAATATTTTTAGATAATAAAATAAAATTTACATCAATTTTAATATTTTAAACCCCAAAAATTGATAATCATAATCATGCTTCAATTTTAACTTCACAAATTTCAGCAATAAAATCCATTAGAAGTTCTACAAATTGTCAATTTTCAATAAATTCCTTGATATTTTGCCCCATTTGTTGTAATATTATATTATTTCTTGAAGTTGTATACCACAATAGTGAAATTAATAAATATTTTTGAGTTGTGATATTGTCACATATTTGACATTTAAATCAACAACCTTGAACTATGTGACTTTTCAAAATTGGCCAAATACTTGAACACCATTTTTTCACATAACTCCAAACATAAAATCAATCACAAAATATGGGGACAAAAGGAGCAAGGAATTGAACTTGTTGGCCTTAGTGTGAATCTTCAAAGTCTACCATGTTTAACTATTGCAAAAAGGTTGTGAATCAAAACAAATTGACTTTAATTATTGATAAAATGAAAATATCAATACATGCAAAAACACACATACTATTGTTACCCAGTGTATGACAATGATTAACCAAGACCAAGTAGATCAAGAAAATGGTAAGGACTAACCAAGGTAGTAAAGGAGTTGGATAGGATTAAAACTATTGAACATTTTAAAATTTTAATTACTTTTGGGAAGTGATTTAGGATGAGGTTTTGGAAATTATTGGAATTTAAGACTTGTTGTTTTTACACACATAGCTAGGGAAAAAGCTGCTAGAGTTAGATAAAAACACACATTTTGAGTTTAAAGTTTTGTTGGTATGAGGAAACCATAGATTTTTCATGTTTTAGTCCTAATTTTTATCTTCTAAAACTACAAATTGTTAATATGTTCAATTCTGAGTAAAGAAAGAAGTGTAGATTTAGTGAAGAAAGAAGTGTAGATTTACTGAAGAAACATGGATTTTTGTTTTATATTTGTTGTGTTTTGGTTTTTTGATAAATATAATTATATTTTAACCACAAATTTTTGTTTAAGTAAGGAAATAGAATTGAGCAAAAGCAAAGTAGCTTTAAGGAAAAAATTGTGTAAAAGAGTCCATCAAAATTGTTTGCATAAAGAAACCACATATTTTTAATGTTGAAATGGAGCACTGAATGGAATTTTATATTGTTTTAAAAAGGCAATGCACATTTCTAGGATAGACTTTTTGTTTACCATTCAGCGACCATCTAGGGGACAATTTTTTGTTTTCAGAAGTAAAAAATAGCAACAATTATTAAATAGTTTGGAGCTTTTTAAAAGTATTTTTTTTTTTAGATTTCAACAAATTGGAGGAAGAGATATTGTTTAATTGAAGATTTAGATTTCTAATTTTTTTGGACAAACAATAGATGAAGGTCTAAGTGGTAAAGGTTGTGAAAACTTATGTTAGAAAGTTTATTAAGAAACCGAAGGAATTTAATATTTTCATGACAATATGAATCAAATGGTGATTCAAAGTTTGTAAAGGCAAATGGACCAAGAAGCTAGATAGGAGAACATCATTTCTGATCTTGAAAAACATCAAGATGCAAACCAAAAGGTGTATGAAATGCCAAATAGGTGTACAATTTTGGAACCCAAAAATTTATGAATAGAAAAACGACCTATAGGACATCGAATGTCTTTAGTAAGAATGGGAGCAAGACAAGGTCCATGGAAACGTTTTAATTCTAGAAGATGATTTTTAATAAGGGGGATTTGGTTTAAAGTATACCCAAAAGAAAGGAGTATTCATGTTTTCCAAGCACCATTAATTGTTCAAGAACATGGGGATGACAAAAATCCAAAGGATGAATTATTACTAGCAAACCTTGGAAATTCTTCAAGTCCAAAATCTATGCATAGTCGGTGGAATGATTACAATAGATGCACAAATATGCCATTTGTGTACCAATTAGCATTGCTAGAATATCATGAACTAATATAAGACTTAGAAGTGGATGATAATTACAATCCTAGTATTTCGAAATGGGTAGATGAAAATTATTTTAAAAATTATGTGTATGATGATGCATAGGTGAATGTTTCGGAGGAGGCATTACAAATTTCAAAAAATAATAGAAGGATTTGAAAGAGATAGAAGAGATCCAAAATGCAGAAGTTACAATTATGAAAATTCAGCTAGGTTGGGTCAAACTATTTTTAGAATTTGTGTTTTCTATAAAATTAGAAGACATGTCATTACAAAATGTCCATAGATTGATAGCAAAGTGAGGGATGGATTTGTTAGACATGTGGGACAACAAATGTTAAAAAGAGATTTTGTAAAACAACCACAAACGAAATAATAGATCCACAATGGTTTAGAAAACAAGTTACAAGAACTTGGTCTAAGTCATTACTACAAATATGTGTTTTTAATATCTTTTTTTACTAAATTTAGTCATATTTTTAATCACATCAGACAATGGACAAAATTGGTTGTAATCATAATAAACCAGTCGTTTTTGACACAAATGTGATTAAAAATATATGACTAACATGACTAAGGCTATTAGTTGATGTGGCGTTTTTAATTTATTTTCAATTAATTAATTAATTAATTTATGTGTTCATATATAATGACATTATGGAATTTTAATATTTTTGAACTATAGGTGAATCCAAAATTGTACCACCCTTGATCTATGATGATTCAATGCTAACATTTTATTTTTATTTTTTTCGAGCTAAGCTTACTAGCAAAATGCGTCAACCGACATCATAGGCTTTTGAATCCCTTTTGGAAATTTTTTTTAGTGATGAATGCTTCAAATAAGGTTTGAACCCATAACCTTCTCAACAACACTCCAAGGCCTTAACCATTAAGCCATCATTTCATGTCATGAAAAGAATGACATCGCAAAATATATAAACACATATTTTGAATCAAAAATTATTTTTTTAATATCAATATTTGATTTAATTGATTTGGTAGGTTTATTATTACATAGAACTTTGTAATTTTTTTAATTTTAAAAAATTATAAATCATAATTATTCTAAATACTCATTAATTAACAAATTCAAATGCATCATTTGAAACTTTGATTATATACAAATATTATTTAAACACATTTAATTTATTAACTTTCATGAAACTTTGTGATTTTTTTCCATTTCAAAATGTACAACAACTAAGATAGTTTTAAATATTTATTTTAAAAATTCATATGTAATTTCTGAAGTATAATTATTTCAACAAAACATTTATTTTCACAATTACATTATTATTTTTTATTTTTTCAGTTTCAAAACATGGGAAAAAATTAATCATTTAATTTAAAAATTCATATGTAATATATTAAATTCTTGATTGAGTTATAATCTATAACTATTTTGGTAAAAAAAATTATTATCATATTCATATTGAACGTTGTGATTCCTTTCAATTTCAAAAAAAATCAATATATTTTTCAAAAATTCAAGCAATGTTTTTTGTGCTTGGGTTAGAAATTTCTCATATAACTATTTGGGTACATTTGGGGTTTTTTTTTTAATCATTGACTTCAATTTTTTAATTTTTTAAATCCAATTTTTTAAACATTCCATTGATTTACATATATTGATTTATGCCACACATTTATCAAAAATTAAAATTTTAACAAAATATCTTGAAAATATCACAACAAAAAATATTCACTTTTGAAATTATGGCATTAAAATTTGTATGCCTTCAATCTTCTATCAATTTTTGTAATAAAAGTAAAAGAATTGGATTCAATGTTACAATGTTTTGTCATAACAATGGATTTTACTATAATTATATAGTTTAATTTATTTATATTTTAAATTTTAAATTTTAAATGATATGTACATTAGTTTTACTATTTTTCTATTAAATTACATGAAGTTACTGTATTTCATTATTCCATTTTACTCATGTCATTTGATCATAAATTTAAAAAATAGATGGTTTAATTTGGGGCTAATTTAATTTGGACATTTATATGCATTCAATTGATTCATCACAAATACGAATTGAATTATGGAATTTGAATAATTCAATATTAGCATGTACATTTAATCAATTATTATGAATTTTTTATAATTTTGAAAAAAGTGGAAATTTTTAATTAATACTCCACTTTTCATTACCTTTTTTTCAAAATTTTCCCCTTGTAAATTATTTATTTATTTGAATAATTATGAATAATAATTGAAATCATGAAAACTATATCTTTTGTCATTTTTTCGTAATGAATTTTTTAAAATGAGAACATGATTTATTTTTCCATTTTATTAATACCACGTCATTAAAAATATCATTACATTCATGTGTGTCATATTTTACAACTAATTCTGATCATGTTAATTGCATTAATCAACATAGACAAATCCATTTGGGCACCCACACTTACCATGTGTTCAACATTTTTTTTGATTTGACTATAATGCTAGGTTTTTTTGTCATAACAGACATTGCTACTTTTGACTTTAATCATGATGGACACATTTAGTCACTTTAAACTACTAATGTATTCTAGATATTAACTATATAATCATTTTAAACATGATGCTAGTAGCAAAAAAACTATGTGTTTTTGTAATGGTGAGTGAAGCACATGTTGTATAGAACAAAATGAAAATGTGTAATTCTCCTAATATGATTAATGATGTGCCCTCAAACTCTTCAAGGGACCCAAAGGTGGGCCCCAAAATGAAACAACGGAAAAAGAATAGAACTGGGGCACACTCCCTAGTTCGTAACACTCTGAGGGTAGGAAGGTGTGTTGGAGCTCCGGGATGGGACTAGGACGAACTCATAAGCGAAAGGTCAAGATGGTATCAACTTGGTTGGAGCTCCGGGATGGGACTAGGACGAACTCATAAGCGAAAGGTCAAGATGGTATCAACTTGCACAACCAATAAAAGAAGGCGGTTAGTGCAAGTTAAATGGAAGTGGTGTGGCAAACTTAATAGGGACAACCTCAAACACAAGCTTCACACACGCCTGCAACCTTTGGGAGGAGGCATCACTCCCCTCCCTATAATATACTTTGTGCCTCTCCGTAGGGACTACATCCAAATGTCACTTTTCCTTGAAACTCTTAAGTGGGAGTTCCCAAACCAAGATTCTTATTGTCCCAAAACTTTGGATGCTCATATATTTTTCAAATCAAGTTTGTTTTGAAATTGCGAGGACAATATCTTATAGCCCTTAAAAATATCTTTCTAGTGGTGTATAGCACCATTTGACCCCTATTTTCAAGGGGTTTGTGCTTGGGAGTCAAATTCCCCATTTGATTCTTACCCCTTCTTTTGATCATAACTCATGCAAATTAAATCTAAATGAACAATGCGAAGGCACTTTAAGCATCTACACTTCAATACACTTCTAATGGTATCCTAAGGACCCAATTTGGTGTTTTTTTTGCCTTTCCAACCAAGGCTCCAAACATTCGCAACTTTCGCATGATTGCAATTCCCAAAGTGGGAGTGCACTTGGGAATCATTGGGCTTCATCCTTTGCATTCTCCCCCATTTATGAGAGTGTGTTTCACACCTAAACACACTCTCAACCTCATGGGCCCTTGCACTTCACACTTTGTTGCGAACCCAATGTTAAAGTTGCGACAATTAAGGCAAAACCCTTTCTTATAAAACTAGATTTTATACAACAAAAAATAAAGATGAATGTCGTATAGTTGGAGGTTATGATATCCAAAGAATTTACACCCTCATTAAGCAAACTTAGGTTGATGAGTGGGATACCTCATATACCCATTATTATATCACAATAATAATTAATTAGATTTGTAATGCCATAAATGGCTACTATAGCTTATAAGCTTGAACCAGAGGCTTAGCCATCAAGGAGTAAATTGAGACTACTATAGCTTATAAGCTTGAACCAGAGGCTTAGCCATCAAGGAGTAAATTGAGAATGGTCAAACCACTTATCAGGTACCAGTGAATACTCAAGTTGGAAGATGAAAAGACCAAATATATGAAGATCCAAGCCAAATAACAGTACCCATTTTAAGACCTCAAACGGTGTACACAACATTGGTCGTAACAATTCAAGCAAATAGATTTCTGGGATGGCCATTGCATATTCCATTAAATTGTGAATAATGGAGAATTAGATCGGTGGTGGACACTACAGCAAGGGACTTAATGGCCAAACCATATCGATTAACTTTGAAGTATCCAAATTACAAAAAGGATGCATATCCATATGTTCATGTGAAAATGTTTCAAGTAGTTATTAAAATGAATGGAAAAACTTCAAAGGAATACATCATTAATTCATTTAGTTACAAGTTGAAAGAAACAACATCAAACTAGTGTCATAATTACATATTAGAATTTCCAAACTACACTTTTTTTAAGCTAACTTAAGCATTATGTAAACGTAGTAAAAAAACACAAAATGATGAACAAATTTACATGGAGCTCAAGAATATCCAACAAGGAGAGATTAAATGGGTTGAAATGTACTATAATCAAGAATATCCAACAAGGAGAGATTAAATGGGTTGAAATGTACTATAAGTGCATACAAAAGTTAGTTCATGGATTACAAACACCAACCATAAACAATTTTTTGACCACTGTGTTTCGAAAAGGATTATAGTCCTATTTGAGGATGCAATTACAGGAATGAAACGTACCATGTTACAGTCGCATAAGTAGGCGATTTTGTTATGGGAAGAAGGGATGACACTTATAAAAGTTCAAAGTGCACTATTAGTACCACATATTTTTAATTTTGTAACAACAATGAAACTACATATGGAATTAGGAAAGATTAGCAAGCATTACACAAACTATGGAAAAGGCAACCACAATGTGAAAATGCGTAGAGTCAAAAAGAAAAAGGAACCCACTATAACAACAATAGAGGCTACCAATCAAACTCAGTCAGAAGAATAATTCATATGCTTGCCACATCTATGGTTTGAATGGGCATATGATGATAGATTATCCCAAATTTCTAGAGATGCAAAAAATGTTCCAATTAAAGAAGAATGCATCAAGCTCGAAAGGAAAAGCCATAATTGACGTCACGATAGTCATTGTCAAATGTGAATGTAGTAAATGTTAATGTTGCTACAAAAAATAAAATCACAAAAGACTAGGTGTTCCAAGAAAGAGAACCAAGGAAAAATAAAAGTACTACAGATTATGAAAAGGAGGAGAAATTGAAGAAAACAATGGTAGAGATAACTCAACAATAATAAAAAACACAAGCTACTAATGAAGGATCTTTTACATCATTAGAAGGATGGAACACAATGTGGCCAAGAATGTTTGATATTACACCTTTTATAGACCTTCAAAAACATCAGGGATTAGTAGTTTCCCAAAATAAATTAATATTGAACAAAAAGATATTTTAGGATGTTAATAAACAAATGTTGGAAACTAATTATATTAAGAACTTGGGATAATTACTAAAAATGGTTCTTGAGTTGAAGAACAGTTGAAATTAAGGTTGGGGTTGCCAAAGCTTAAACCCACACCATATAATCTAAGGATGGCAAATTAAATCAAACTACTACAAAGCCAATAGGACTAATCTATGATTTAAAAATATATGTTCATGGAATACCTTATGTTATTGCATTTACTATATTGCAAAATAATGTGATAGATGTTAGTTATTCCACATTATTAAGGAAACCATGGTTGAGGGATGCTAAGGTAGTCCATGATTGGGGGAACAACATAATGATGATTCAAGGGAATGGTATGGTCAAAACTATAGTAGTGACTAAGCACCTAGGAATACAAGTGAAATGGCCAAAAATGTTGTTATGCTACAATTATCATAATAGTATCACAGATGAAGAAAAGGATATCATATTTGTTATAAAGCCATAATTATTTTCCACATGCACCATTAGTCTACTAAAAAACATTCAGCTTATAGAAACCATAGAATTTACGCACATAAATACTAGAGTTTAGAATTGCAATACATAATAAAGTAATACAAAATTCATTTTAGTAGAGGGACAAACTACAAACAAATATGAACCAATAGTTGTTTTAGAAGATAAAGTATATCTTGAGACCTATTATAAACATTAGCCAGGGAATGTCTAGATTGATGAAATTCTAGTCATCGTTGAGGCTCAAAAGTTACAAATAGCAAGTTGGACATTCACAGAAGAACAATAATTAATAAATTTGAATTTGGGGACTTAAACAAAACTTCAAATGGTGAAGGTAAATTCAAATTTGCAATTATAGAAGGCGTGGGAATTAGAGGAGTTGTTGAAGGAGTACAAGAATGTTTTTGCTTGGACATATAAAGATCTGAAATGCATTCCACCAAAGTTGGCTTAACACCAAATTGAAATGGACACAACCGATTTACTAATCACTTGTTTTTTGAGGCAACCCGACATATTTTGTCGATTATATTCTACAACTGTGCACGATTTGGGCGAACACAACTTATAGTGTTTTGTGTGTGCAAGTCCTTTATGACTATTTCACAAACTAGAAGGTATGGCGTATTTGGGTAATGACTCATTGTTGTCAAGGTAATTATTGACAAATCAACTTTTGAGTCCTTTTTCCTTGTCTTCTTCATTTATCATAAAAACCAAAGAGTGTGGTTTTTGCATACAATAGAGAACTGCCGAAACACTAATTACAATTTGACCAAACACTTTGGGTTTTTCTACTACTCACTTAATATATGTACCTTCACAAAAGTTTCCTATTGGCCATGTCCATCTTTTTTCCTCTCTTCCACCACAGCTTGTCTACAACAAACTACATCTAAGTTTGATCAAGAGTTAATTGTTGGTGTTTTTGCTCTTGCTTATATTATGCTACTTCAAATCTTTTGTAACTAATCAAATGAGTCTGCAGTAGCTTAAGAACCCTTTGTCCTTTACCTTGAACTACTATTAGTTTTATATTATATGTTTTATAGATTGGCCATCTCATGCATTGAGAAACATTTCACAAGATCAAGAGGAGGAAGTCCTCAAAGTGACTTTTTACCAAAAAAATGATCAAATTTTAAATTGGTGTTGAAACTTGGATCCAATGATGGGCACTTTGTAATGGTAGTGATATGGTTGTTATGAATGTTTACAACAAGTAACATGGTGGCCATGCTGAAGTTGTTTTGGTCATTTTTAGATGCAAACAATGGAGTTATAGCAATCCTTGGCTTTCCAGGTATCTCATATCTAGCATATGTCTACTCATGACATTATTTGCAATAATTGTTCTTATTCTTATAATTCTCATTAGTGCAATTACTAATTTTTTGCATTACATAGCTTGTGTACCTATCAAAACTTATTTACAAACTAGTGGTTGAAGAACGAAAAGTGATAACAAAATTGCTATCCAATTGGACAGAGGATAATTGTTTATAGTGTTGAGTGTATGTGAGGGAATGGACTATTTTGCCATGTATTATGGTGGTTGTGTGTTCAGGTTGAAGCAGTAGGCTCAGAGATGGTTGGCAAGTATCCAACATCCAGCAAGAATATTGGTAAAACCTATAGCAAGCTAGAGGTAAAAGTTAAGAATAAGGTGAGTCTAACATATTCTAAATTGAGTGCAATTAAACAGATTCAACCCCACCCCCCCTACCCTCAATTTAGAGAATTTTGAGACCACTGATCTCTGACCACAAAATGTACAAAAATGTCCCCAAGAAAAGATGAAGCAAAGACTTGATGTGTTATAACATAAAACTATAGACATGGCGAAACAAATTAAAGATCAATATGATATCATTGACAAGTTTCAATCAGTTGTAAGTGCCTACTCCAATTTACATGCATGATTGCATTGTGCAAATCAAGCCCATTGAATTTTTTATGCAAAAATTGTGATGCAAAAAATTGGATGAACAACTCATTTTTTATTATGGACACAAACATGGGGTGTGATATGTTGTCAGGTGGGTGCGTATAGAAGATTATATGAAGCAAAGGTGACTGCTCATCGTGAT
>Ga0209611_10005903_pt1 | contig 20327 bp, 15 predicted proteins | sample S1TSphgellanicum_3_FD_187693 | JGI IMG/M metagenome (GOLD analysis project Ga0209611, IMG submission 187693) | Host-associated microbial communities from peat moss isolated from Minnesota, USA - S1T2_Fc - Sphagnum magellanicum MG (SPAdes) (version 2) | ecosystem: Host-associated > Plants > Peat...
TGATGGGTTTTGTTTTCTGTGTCAGTTAAATTGCCTGGACCTTTTTTTTTTATGGGTTTTTTTTTGTGTGTCAGTTAAACTGCCCGGACCTTTGTTTTTTTTTTTTTTTTTTTTGATGTGTTTTTTTTTCTGTGTCAGTTTTTTTGTCTGTTTTTTTTTTTTTTTGGGTTTTTTTTTGTGTGTCAGTTAAACTGCCCGGACCTTTGTTTTTTTTTTTTTGATGAGTTTTGTTTTCTGTGACAGTTATTATTAGAGTTCGACGAGTGCATTATGCACCAGGTTCACACTAGTCGTTATGAAATTCTAATGTGATTGACATGACTATGATAAAAAAACCAATGTTGGGTGGGTACTTAGTTTGGTAGGTTAGAACCATTGGTTCCAAATCTAATTAGTAAAAATTCAACCATGATTGAATTTAATTTTAAGAATTAATTCCAAAACCAAAATTGGAATGAACTGAATTATTTGAAGAACCAAACCTTTAATTGGTTTTTTGGTTCTATTAATGTGTGGAACTAGAATTGAAATTGGGATTTTTGAGGATTTTTTTTTAAAAGACAAATCAAGGGTTATCTAAATTTTAACCAATGGTTAACCACCAGTTCCAATCCAAGTTACTTACAACCAAACTAAAACCAACTTTGGTTTTCATAATCAAAACCAAAATAATAATAATAATAATATTTTTTTGAATAACTAAAATTGGAACTAGATTCCGAGTTCTATTTAATTGTGAAGTCAAAATTTTAAAAAAATTAAGTTATTTTTAAAATCGATATTGGGATTTCTCCATAAAAATAAAAAAACTACCCAACATTGGTAAAAATCCTAGTTTTTATGTATCATTCATATGAGTCTTCTAATTAATCAATTTATAATTATGTTCTTATGTAAGATACAACTCATAATCATTTAATCCATCATTGGTATATTCCATTGTTTTTTAGTGGGCCCTTGTCTTGTAGTGATGTTATTTGGTGAATAGGTGAACATGAACAAGTGAGTGTGAGTAAATCAAAATATTCCTTAGAATATCAAAGGGAAGATTTTTTGACACATTCATTTGACGTGGATTGAATATTCTCTAACATGTCCCAATATGTCACCATGTCAACAAAATATTTAAATTTTTTTTGACACATGAACCATGTCATAGTGTACACATGGACTACTTGCATAATTAGAGAAAATTTTCCATACTTTAAATGAAAAAAAACAACACAACAAATAAAAATTCATTCTTACAACAAAAGTTTTGATTAATATTAAACATATCTACCTCAACAAAATTGTTGTGAGGACAAACTTGAATACATATCTGAAAAAAAATTCTAAATGACATATATTATCATTACAAAAGATTCACAAATGTCATCACATACAAGATCTTTCTTTGAACATAATGTAACATGATTGAAGTTTAAAAATCTAGAGGTGAAGACTTATTATGATAAAATATATGCCAACCCCAATTAACATGAAACCAATTTCACACATATTACATTGTGGGTGGATTATTTATTTAAACTAACAACAATATTTTGTAGTTTAATAGGTGTAATGGACCCTATAATGAAGGCAAGTTATGACCACTATAACACCATTCAAAAAAATTGTGTCATATTTTTAATATGTGAAATATCATTAAAAAAATAAAAAAATTCCATGAACTTTTTAAAAGTGACATTATTTGAACATTTTCTATCCACAACAAATCCATCATAAAATAAAATAAAGCAAAAAAGATATTTTGTGAACACATTGACTAATTGGGAACCAAATGGAATAATAATGGAGGGAGTTCATTTAGCTAATGTAACTTCAACAATTGTAAAACAACGAAAAGAAGTAAAAACATGTAAAATAAAATTGACAATCCTTCTTGATGAATGTCTTCGATATGTAAGGAAATATATTTTTTATAGTTGATCCAATTCTAATAATTTTGAAATGGTTGATAGGGGTATAAATGTTTTGAACAAAGGTGCATAATGTAACAATATATGATATATGAAATCCTATTCTTGTCAACTTCATAAAGCTAAACAAATTTATCACAACCCCTAGTAAGAAAAATAAAAATCCACCATTTTATTAATTATTAAGTTAACATTGCTTGAATGTACAAAAAAAGTTTTGCATCAACAATGCACAACTTATATACTTTACAATTTTAGCTTTTTAAAACAAGCATCATAAGAGCATTACAACCATGTCCAAAGGGAGTGAACAATGTTCTTGCAAAACTCCAGTAGACCTAGACTTATACCCACCTATAAATTAGAATGCATTGGTAGGGTACATGCAAGGTACAAAGTAGAAGTTGGATATTGGGCTTCAAGCAATGGATTTCATTCTACAACAAAAACTATGTAATAGTCATTCGAATGTTTATTCCAAAAGTTATAGACAACTTGCAACAAGCTCTTAAAGACAATCCATAGCTAATGCAGTTGACCAACCAAAATTATAAAACACATTTCCAAAGGCAGTGAGACTATCTTTTAAGGATTGAAAACAAAATAACCTATGGTCTTGAAGCCACAATGTGTAAGAAATGGCCAAAAACCCATGCGGACCTAAAAGACAACGCATAGGAAACACCATCTTAATCTATAGCAGAAAGCAAATGCGCTAGTGTTGAACGTGAGAAAAAACCAATCCACCATATTTGGAAAGGCCTTCAAAAGAGTTTATAGATGAAAAGGAAATCACATCAAATGACACCCATGGTTCTTCTAGTAATATCATTAAAACCACGTGTTTAAAGTAGGTTTGTATTTATTCATCAGAATTAAAACAAATGTTACAACTTGCAAAATAAATTTAAATTTAAGCACAAGTAGATTACATATTGAATCTATTCTAATTTTAAGTCAATGACATGTTAAATATAGTAGTGGATTTTTAAAAAATTCATAGTAAAATCAAAATATGTTTAACATCTAATGTAAAAATAGGAACGAACACATGTTAACATGTTAGTTTCATTCTTATTTCTTACCTAGATTTGTATTGTACTAAAGTTTTTCAAATTTTGTTTTCAACTCATCAAAACTCAATGGAAGCATGGAGGCTTCCATAATGAAACTTTTAAAAAGTTTTGAATCTATTTTTATGTTTATGTTGAAAAACTACCATATTTAAAATTTGAATGGATGTACTTTTTGGTCCACTTTACCATGCTTGGACCCACCAATGGAGAAAATTTGAAATTATTTTATAAATAGATTCAAGGAATTACCAAAACATGTTCAAAGAAGTGATATTGGAGAAATTACACAATGGCACCAAGGTATGGAGCTCACAAACTCAGATTGTTGTGATCCAAACCACTAAGCTAACCAAACATCATCAATGGCTATTAATGGTTACATGTCTACCAACCTTATTACCATTGGAACAATTTGTGGTTGATGACCACCAAGTTATAATTCAAGACAATCAAAAGTTTATTCAACTTGATGGAAATTTGCTTGTTAAAAAATGGTTACCCTATGATATGCTTTGGGTTTAGCCATACTTGTATGACAATTATGTGATGAAATGTTAAGGCAATTCACAATATCAACATTTTCAAGATCTTTGCTAAAGAATCCATGTCTTCCTTTTTTCTACCAAAAACTTGACCACTAGTATTAAAACAAAGATGAGTGCATGGTGGAGGACTACTTGATTCAAGGCTCATGTTAAGCAAGAGCAGAGGGAAGATGGAAGACAATAGATTATGAGATGCAAGAAGAGCTCAAATGAAGTAACTAAAGAAATTCTATATGAGACAAAAAATCTAGACCTTTGGTAACATTAGAAAAAGGTGAGTCCTTTTAGTTCAATAGTTGGATATGAACGATTGATACCAATGGTTAAAAGATGATTGTATCAACTACACATGATACCACTGAAGGACACGATAGATCATTTAACAATGAAGGAATGAGTTCAACATAAGATGAAACAACAAATCCTATTTCACCCATCAAAGACACCATTGTGATGAATCCTTTAATTAATTGTGGATGGTAATTCAACCATGATACTTCTTGGTTAATTGGCAACGGATCAAACTCCATAGGACTAAGTTTGTTTTAGAAGCATTTATTGGAATCAATTAGGAAATAGGTGTTGCATCAATGGGATTTCTTGAAATTAATAACCCATTATGGACATCATCATAAAAAAGAATAACTCTTGCAACATTTTTGCTATCCACATAGTTAGTATTGAAACAACTTGGATTTACAACAATCTAAGGAATAATTCAAGCTCCTCTAGTAATGGCCACAATAATCAACAACACCTTAAAAGTACCCTTACCTAAGTATCATAATGGAAATGATCCTATGACACATGTACATCAATTAACATAAGCATGTATAACAAATGGTGAAAATACAAATGCCCTTAAGCTATAATATTTTCATAATACCTTGAAGAAATGAGCTGTAAATTGATTTGTAAATATGTAATGAAATAACAAATTTTGCGGTAGGCTGGGGTGTTACACAACAAGCTTTTGTAGAATGATTTAGTGTCGTAAGAATTGAAGGTCAAGATATTGTAGCCCTCCAAAACATCAAGCAGAAGAAACATGAATCAACAAAATATTATTATAACAAAATTTTATGGTTGTGTGTGACAATGCCTCAACCACTAGATGATGTATACTTATGAGAGACTTTTCAAAAAGGTCTACATCTAAAATTGAAAATGGAAATCTTGAAGAATTGCAAAGAGTAATCATTAATGAGGTATTTGATTTGGTGAAGATAGTGAAGTAGGAGTTTCCTTCACCTAGAAGATCTTTCCCTAAGAATTAAGAAGAGTCAAACAACAAAAAAATTGTAGAAAAATGAGATGACAACAACCATAGAAGGTTGAGATGAAAGGATTCGTATGGACCTACTTACCAACAAGGGCTCTAATGTTAGAATTGTTCGAACAAAAAAAAAAAGAAAGAATGTAAGCCACTACAAAATTTGTGTCAAATTTGTAAGAGTGATGATCATGACCTTGATCAATGCACCAAAAAGAACACGGGATGATGTACCCCACAACAAGAAATGCTTGTGAATGTAGGATAGGCTGAAATGAAAGAAAAAATGCAACCTTGACAATGTGGTTATGAAAGACCCAATAACCAATAATGGTATGCTAATCAATAGTACCATCATAAATCAAGAGGCCAAGGGTGGTAGAATGGTGGAGGACATGGTTGAAAGAACCATGGGGGTCAAAGGTGGTAAAATAACAATGAACATGGCAATGGCTATAATAAGCAAGGTCATAATCAAAATTTCCAAATGAATAGCAACACAAAGTGTTTTTACTATTGGAAGGAAGGATAATTAAGGAAATGTTTTTAAAAATGTTTAAAAAGTGAGGAATTAATGATTTTAGAGCTCAATTTAAATGCCGTGAAAGGTAAGTTACACGTCTTTTTGAAAATGCATTTACATAAAATTGCATTTTATGTAATAGTTGTAATTTATTTATTTTCGGTCAAGGTACAATATTTACTCATATAAAATAATTATAGAGATGCATTTATTCAATATTTTATGAATTTAAATATAGACATTATGTCAAAATGCATTGATGTCAACATTGACACAACACATCATGTATACCATAACATCAACAAGTTCACAACTCCCTTCAGCTTTTGATGAAATTACTTTTCTAGATCTTTTATATAGTAGATGTTTGTTAAAGAAAAGGAAAAGTGATCAATTCATTTTTGATTAAAACACATCAGGATGAAAAAAAATAGTTTACTTTAAAAGTAAACGATAATAATTTTGCCAATTTCATTTGTACCATTCAATTGAAATGATTTTTTTTGGGTGCAACATATTGCATTGCAAAAAATTAAAGAATAGAAGTGCTAAATTTTGCTAATTTTGTGTCTTGTTTCTTGCCAAATTTTGGAGATTTAAAAAATGAACTTAACCAATTTTTTTCATTAAGCAATCAAAAGTGGAAAATGATTTCTAAGTTTTTATGAATGAACATCATTTTTTCTCCATCTTTGATTCAATCATTTTTGGCTCCATCTTGCAATGGATCATTACCACTCGAACTACATCCAAAACATGAAAATTAAAAAAACCATGGCAATGTTCCTTTTTTTTCTCTCTCCATTTTGAAAAAGGAAAAAAAAACTATAATTTAGATGACACTAGGGAACCTTGGTCCATCATTAAATGTGATAGATATTGGCATGAAAGTTTCCTTTTGTGATAAGGATTTTAAAAGGAAAACTATTTATCAAATGACAGGTGGAAAATAGAATTAACAAGAGAGACCAAGATAGATTACATGAACTTCATAAGTGTTGAATATTGATGATCGCATTTTAACCATAGCTTAGAGTAAGAATGTTCCATTTGTGCTCCTAATCCAACCACTAAACTTTATTTGTTTGTTAAGTAGAAGCAAACCTTAGAAACACAAAAATAAAATTCAAAAGTAGACTTTTGGATTGATTTTACAACAAAGATTTCATTATAGCATTTTGGAAAACATGTCAAGATATCATTATGGTTTTCATGACATTTTCTTGTGGCATGGATTAGGTATTGTCTAGCTTTGTCAAATATCACAATTGAGAAAAATATGTTCATGTTGTCCCCTATGCAAGTTTCAAAATTTGCATACATAATAGATTACGTATTTCACCTTCAAGTTTGATGTCACAAATTAGCGTTTTTTCTTTTCCAACAATTTTTTTTTTTGGTTTTTTTTTGCCAATAAAAGAAATTGAGGAATTTTTGGATACTTTTGTAGTGTGAATTTGACTAATTTTTTTCATTTTAAAAGAATTTTTTTCCAAATCTTTTACACTGAAAAATTGAAAAACAAATCCCTGGTCACAATAGATGAATGCAACCTATATAAACAAGATATTACTTTACTTGCTAATTATCGCACCTTCCAACTTTTTTGACATGTGATTCTAGTACCTCAAAGGTCACTGTGTATTTTTGTTTGTCCTTTGTTCAAATTCTTATAAACCAGTAAACCTAATATTAATAATTATACTAGTAAAACATTCAACATATTTGTAATCTTTTATTTTTCTTGTCTCTTTATGGTTGATTTTATTACTCATTTCATTAATTATTCCCAAAGGGAATGCCAACACAGTGGATAATCACTTGGGCAAATAGTATGAAAAGATGAGGATGAAAGTTATATTGTGAATAAAAAGTTGCACACTAGATGAAGCTTTTCATGCCATTGTGCAACAATTCTTGACTATTACGGACTAATTGCTGGTGAAAGCAAAAATATATCAAACTCTATTAAAAATCTGACTTGCCAACGGCTTTCCAACAACATCCAGAACACTCCCAAATTCCAATACACAATTTTCGATTTTGATTCTATTTAGTTTTCATTGAGAAAATGGTTCAATAGTCAATAGCTTCTACACCGTAGCTCCAAACAGTCTCAAACCAAGTTGATACACGACTACTCATTTAGAGCTTTCTGAAGATACCAAGAGCACAGAATGAAAGGAATGGGTTGGGAGATCTCAGCATGACAAACAAAGCAAAACAAACTACTTTGCTTCATTGATAGATGCCTCTATACTTAAGATACCTCTACGGAAAAGACAAGGGCAGGAAAAAACCTTGGCAAAAACATATCCAGTTAACACAACTAAGGCTTAGACTTGAAGCCTTCTTGTCCTGCAAAACAGGTTTAATCCTTTTGACTGGCGGCCAAAAACAATTGTCCTTCAACCTGAAAGGACAATAACCCAACAAAATCCTTCAATTTGAAAGCCTAGAAAAGCTTCCTTAAAAAAACTATGAATATGTCTGTTTATCCATAGAGATTGACATATTTTCAATTTTGAATTTGAAAACATTTCATTGTTGATTTTTTGGGTAAAAGTCAAGTCTTTCTCAAAATCTTTCACTTTGAACCAATGTGAAGGATACAAAGGATTTGTTGGCACATTTTGAGGAAAAACAGTCTGAAGCAACCAAATTTAGACGACAATAGTGTGACTTGTGCCATTGGCCCACATGTGAATACGATCTTCATGATAGAGCTCAATTATAAATAATAATAATAATAATAATAATAATTGTAATGACCTAACCCACTCAAAATTCGACATCTCCCTCACCTTAGGTCTACAAAATTACAAAATCACCTCCAAGAAATCCCACTCATCGAGAGCTCTTCAACAAAACAAAAAGCTTGCCACAATTCTGTATAATATTTAATATTTATTTTTTTGATTTTTTTTGAAAAAACCATTCATTGTTCAATAACTCTTGCATCATAACTAAACACTACGAAACCACCTCAGGGCACCCTTACTTGTCAAGGGATGATTTGGTACAATACCAAAAGCACACAACATGAGATGCCATGGTTTTAAAGGTCTCAAGGGGACAAACAACCAACCTTCCTTAATAGATAGAAGTTCCTAGAGGTTGCAAAAACAGAGTAATATTCTAAAAGGTTTCTACTTTCCTCTCTTACCTCCAACCAAATTTAGCTCACTCCTCTCGTAGATGATCATTAGTCCACCTACCTCACAAATTTCGAAAAAAACTAATTTGAATCAAGTTATTCTAAACCATCAAATTTCCATTAAAAAGCACAATTAAAAATTAGGAATGCAAAAACGAATTGGTTTGGGGGTTTTTCAATTGCCAGAATCCAGAAAATATAGTAAAAATCACCAGATTTATGTATTTTGCTCCATTAATTTTTTAGAAAGAAGAAGGTTACATAAATTTCCTTACTTTCCTATGGATGATTGGCAATTTGGGTAAATAACAATATTAATCCAAATAAAATAAAATAGAACTGCAAGGTTGCCACTAAATTCTCACTGCAAAGCGCACCTCCTGGTCATTACCCTGCTCTGAGGGCTTTTAGCCAGAGTAGAGACCGACGTGGGCCCTTATGGGGGACCGTCCCCACTGTGCAGCAGGAAATTGCTGGGGTTGGTAAATGCCAGAGCAAAGCCTAACACCTGCCTGCTAGAGACGAGTGTAATAAATATGATCTGACACTTGATCCCTATTTCTGATTGGCCAATCATAATGATTCGTCTAGGTGGTTTCTATTAGTAGTTTCTCACCTATTTGCAGTCTCAGTTTTGGTTTGACGAGTGGGGTTGGAAAAAAATGAGCAACTAAACTTTGATGTGAGAATAATTTTGCAAGGTCACATACTGATCACCACTGGAGATGCTTACCCTTAAGTAATTGTGCCTCAGTCAAAATGAGGAGCCTGATGCATAAAATGCCGTCTCTCCTTCTCAAATAAATGGCAATCAATGATTTAAAAATTCTCTTAGATCTTATACACTCGATAAAGGCTGGCCTCCAAGAAGCTTGTGTTGGGAAATTGGGTCCCACACACACTCGGCTCTCACCTCACACCGATCCCTTATTCCCAGATGGACCCCCTTCCCGGTCCTTATGCCAGCTGCTTTACAAAAGCGAAATCCAGTTGCATCGGACAGTCTGCCACTGGAAAAAAAAAATTTGTCCGCCGTCACGGTGTTGTGGGCATCTCTGTAGGCCCAGTACAAGTACGGTGAGACCCACTTACTTACGGGAGAAATGAAAAAAAGGGCTAAACCACGACAGGCCACCCCTTTTGTGGCCCAGACCCAGATATACTCTCTTTCTTCCTTGCTTTGCTTTTGCACAGGCCGCCTCCATCTATTTGGAGATGGGGCTATCACTGCAAGGGAGGGTTGAAGGAAGGGTTCTTCTAGGCTAGGAGCTTTATTGGGTTTGCCTACCCTTTCTTTAGTTGATTTGCTTCATGCGACTGGTGGAGGGTTCCCTTTCCTCTTTGTGGCAGCCTCTGTTGGGCTGTTTATTTTGCCTGGACTTTGGTTCTTGCCCCCAGGAAGACTTGTCTCCCTTAAATTTGGGGATGAAATACGCAGAACAGAACGTTAAACATCCCCCTATGAACATTGGGGGGGGTGTCAGTGCCACATCCTACTACACCACACCCACATGGTTCTGCACCCACATGGTTCTGCAGCTGGGTTCGGCCTATGTCAGTTCAAATTTTAAAATATTTGAAGAGAGTTCGAAGCAAGGTTTGAACCAGTGTGGGGGCAGTTCTCTGTGTTTCAGAGAACCTCCAGGGTGGTCAGTTTTCCTCCACCGGTTAAGGTTAATGTTGGTTTTCAAATATGGGGTTTCTTGGGTATCGAGGTTTCAATGTTTTTTTGGATAAGTGGCCAGTCTGGGTAATGGTTAAGGGTTTAGGGATTAGATTGTCAAAAATAAAATAAAATAGATTGTTATAGTTACAAGGAAAGTACTTGTAAATTTTTTGCATATGTTTCTATATGAAAACAATGAAATTAACTTATAGCAATTATGTGCCTAATTCACATACCCTAAATCTTAAACCACTACTCACATATGTAACAATATGCTTTTTCAGAATTGGGCTTTTTGGCATTTAACATTAGACAACCATCACACAAATCCATCACTTCAATTGAACAAACATATGATTTCAATATCACACATTACAAATGATAACAACTCTCAATAATGTACATGAAAAATATAACAAAATGGATTTGATGAATGAAACAATTCTACCAATACATTTAACAATAAATCCTATCACACAAAATTAATAGCTTACTTCAAAATTTAGAGACAAATCTAGTTACAAACCAACGCATGATTGACCCCAAAAATAAAATAAAATTCAACATATGATTGTAACACATAAATCTAACTTTTGTTGCAACATATCACTCCAAGATAAGGCCAACATAATTTACAAAGCATACCTTGATTGAATCCACATTGAAAACCATAAGATCATTCATAGGTTCAACCCATTCCATTATAGGAAATTGTAACAAATGTGAAGTAAGGAAATACCTTACATTGTAACATTAAATGGGTCATCATTCTTTAGCTCTAACATTACAAATGCATTAAGAAAATAACATAATCAAAATACTTGCATGATAAAAATGCTAATAAAATTTTTTTTGGGATGAAAGCAAAGCTTTGAACTTGAAATAAAATGAAATCAAAGTTTAAATCTTGTTCTTGAATGAATTTGTTATGCTTTTCAATCATAACAATCTCCCTTTCAAAAAATCTAGCCATGATTTTAGGTTTCAAGGGCCTGTCATCATCCAACATGGGCATTGTTTAGCCAATTCTTAATGATGAGAATGTGTCAATCTAAATTTTCGATTTCAATCCTAACTCATTTAAAATTAGTGATGACACTTTCAACATTAAAAAATTTATTCTATTTTGATTGTGATTCCATAATGGCAAGGATTTAATGAATAAGGAAAGAGACATGACAAAACATGATTTGCCCACCAAGCTAAAAGGTTTTCAATCTACACTGGTCACATTGACAATTGTCAATATAATTGCAACTCAATATTCAAGGTGGGCATGATTACAACATCACCCAACATAATCTACCTAAAAAGTAGGTCATCATTTTCAACTACTATTAGTTGCTCTAGTGTTGTTTTAACATGGTTCAAATGAAAGAACACATAACATTTGTGTCATAATTTGTCACAATTTGAATAACATGTGTGCCCACGAAATTATGTATAACTTTCATGTTTTTGAGATGAAGGTTGAACATGATAGCCAACATGTTATGGGCCTTGGCTTGATTGCAAATTGAAGCAAATGTCAAAAACATAATAAAAATATTGATTGAATTATCACAATTTTGAATCAAAATCCCCATAATGTAATGATTGATTTAGAGCTTGAACCTTAGTCACGTTAACTTTCATGGCAATGCATAAGGTTAGAACAAAAGAAAGTGCATTTGACAACAATTAATAGCTTTGACTTTGTTTTAAAACACAAAGTTTCATAACAGGGAGTGGCATATTTATAATGTCTTGGGCAATAACCCAAGTTTGAAATATTGAAAATTTAGAAGATAAATGTAAAACTTGTTGTCCATAACAAATGGAGGTAACATTCAATGTTCCAATCTTTCTTAGAATATGATGACACAAGAATCAATGTTTTCACTAGAATTTCCAACATCTTAATGAGCAACCTTGCCTCCCCTTGCCAAATTTTTTTGTCTAAGTAATGGTTTTTTGCAATGATGATTGAATTATTTTCAAGTTAGCTTCTGAAAATCCAACATAAATTTTAACATCATTAATAACATATTGGGCTGCCATTGACATGGCATGCCTAAAACATGACCCTATGAATGGGCATGCTAATTGAATGGCTGAACAATAAACCACATAAATGAATCCAAAAATCAAAGTGCCTAAGTTAGATCCTTCATTTTTGACATATGCAATTATTTTGTCAAGTAAATGAAAGGAATACAACAATTTTTTTACTTGATTTGCCATGGTTGCATTTGCAATGCTATGTATTTCAAAAATCCCAATTATCACATGGGTGGGTTTTCACGAGGTGTTGATGAAGTTCACAACCATAACAAATGTATAAATCCTACATGATACATTTAAAGGTCAAATGGACATATACAAGTAACATAAGATGCAAGTGTTGCAACAACACATTTCTTCCTAGTTTTTTACACCATATTTGGGAGCATGTTAATCATCATTTAACAACAAGATGGAAATTGTATATGCCCATGCTATTGCAAAACTATGTGCTTTGACCACAAATTTTTAACATAAAGCAAAAATTGGTAACCTTTTGCAACATGTAACACCAAATTTTCCAAAAATGCATGTTGCAAGGGATTTGATTGTTATGAAGGTGTTGCTTGCCAAAGAAATATGTGATTTGAAAACAAGGGACAATTTTCCTTTTTTGGTAACTTTTTTTCACTTTAGGTTTTTGTAGCCCTTTGTAACAAAAACAATCATGATTTCCTATGTAGATTTGGATGTTCATGACAAGCATGTTTTTTCAAAGCACTTATGTCATGGTTCTTGTTGTAATTCACAAGCCCTTTATGCTTTCACTAAGCATCAATGTGTTCCAATTGAGTAGAATGACACAAAACATCATATCATATATGGGTTGCAAATGTTCATTGTTGTACTGTTATTCACCACAAAAAAACACATTATACTAATGATTGATGATTAGGAAACCATGTACTTTGGTTGTCCGACAACTTTAGAGTTGTAATATCCCAAACTACATCTATTTCAACATAATTGGATGCCTCATGTGATTCAAATTCAACTTTAGATTGAAACATAAAGTCAATGTCATCTTTTTCATCACATGAAATTGTTGTTGTGGGCCTTGTGGCATTTGTGCATGCCATTGTGAAGATTTTTATATGGCATTTGGTCTATCAACTTTTAATTCCCAAAAAAAGAAGGACAAAAAATGTGCAACTATGGGAACTCAATGTCATCCTCTTCATCATAAAATGTTATTACAAATAGTTGTTGCATAAAAAACATGCAATGTGTATAAGTCTTGTTCTTTCGATTGTTGCTAACAAAAGAAGAAAGGTTGAGGGTTGGAAAAATGTAAAGAAAATAAAAGAAAGGTAGGAAAAATAGCAAAGAAAAAGAATTTTTTTTATTGATGCAAAATATTAACAAAGGAAGAAAAAAAGGTGACATAAAGAGAAAAAAACTTACTTGTAGCACACGATGACCATTGTAATGATGATCACAATGATTATGATGTTTTGTAAGAAAAACTTGCACCAAAAACTTCAACAATGTAGTTATACCTCAAAATGAGAAAGAAAAAGAAAATGACAAAGATCCAAATTACTTGTGTAGCACAATGACAATGATGATGATTTGTTACAAACAAGTACAATTAAATGTTCAGTGATGCAACAAAAGGTTCAATGAAAAACAAATGTTTAAAAAAATTGGTGATGAAAGAAAGAAACTTGCTTGGTGTTAGGTTGATGACCATCGTGATGACTACCACAATGTAATTCAACAATGTAGCAAAATGTTCGACCTCAACAAAAAAAAGAAAAACTTATGAGAGAAAGGCAATGTAGTAGAAACCTCAACAAAAAACAACCCAAAAAAAAAGGTGACAAAGATTGAGAGAAACAAACCTATAGCCAAAAACAATGGTGATGGTGATGCAACAAAAAAATCAACAACGGTGATACAATAGAAACCTTGATGATGGTGATGCAACAAAAACATAAAAACATCAATGATGTTCCATTTTTTGCTTTCAATAACCATCACAACAAAAATGAAACAAACAAGCTAACATGAAAAGGAGACAAGAAAACAAAAAGTAGGGAAAAAGGGAAAGGGCATTAAAAAATAAGAGAAAAAAAACTCCCACACAAAAGAGAAAGGTCACCAAGAGGAGAGCAATGTGCAGCAAAAGGAACCAAAACCCTAAACCCTAGCCTTAAAAAAAAGAGGAAGAACTTGAACCTTGAAATTTTTTAACACCCCCATCGATGCAAGGTCTCAAAATTTTAGTGGAATTGATGGTCATCAAGGTCTTAGGTTGAATTCTGATCCTGGAATAGGGCGGTCCTAAGGTAAGGTCTTTCTCTAGGCATTTAAATAGAGGTTAGGGTTAGGGTTAGGTATGTAGAATTGAATTTGTGAACCACTAGATATTACCTGGATATCTGGACAACCGTCCACCACTAGTTTGAACCCTTTGAACTTGCAACAAAACATAAAAATCAGATTTTTTTTTGTGTATAGGGGAAGCCACAGTTGTCAGTACCTTTCAGCCCATGAACTAAGGGTCAAGCTTGAGGTCCAGGGTGAAAGGAGGTGTGGATTCCATCTTCAAATCATGCTGGAGGAGTGGCAGAATTGGCCTCCCTACCTTTGATGTTTATGTGCCCTTCACATGTCAACACCACCTAGATTTCAACAGCCAATTTGGGTTAGCAACTTAGCAGCTTAAAAACAAGAAGAATTTCAAAGAGGAATGAGCATGGCTGAATCATACATACAATACATAGGTTCCATCATCATTCAATTTTTACTCTTCTTGTGTCCATTGAAATGTTGGGATGCTTATGACCCGTGTTAGTGGCTGTTGGAAAGAGAAACAGACCACCAATGGTTATCATGGTGATTCATAATCATAATTCTCAAAAAAAATCGAAAGAACAGATCCTGATAGATAAACTACTGATCTGTTTTTTTTTTTTGAAAAAAAATCAAACAACCAGCCATAAAACCTCAAGTTCATTTGCAAGTACTTTCATGAAAACCACCAGTTCTTAAGGAAGGTTTTTGGATGACTAACTGGGATTGGCAGTTCCTTCCTTATAAATTCCAATAACTACACACAACACTGCGTATGCCCACAATGATGCATGCTGTGCATATGAGTTTTGTTACCTACTAGTTGAGTGTCTTTGTTAACTCTCTCACCTTGACATTTGTTTTTTTTTTTTTGGGGTTCACCATACAAGAAACAGAAATGACACAAAATGTTTAGTAAAATCTCCTTTGCCTTTCTTTTGTTGCTCAGAAACAAACAAACACACACACACACACACACACACACAAGTGTTACAGTAAAACTGGGACAAGAAGCTCAAAAAGTCATATCTTCTCTACATAGATTCAGTACATACATAGATTGATAGATATTTGTGGCTGTTTTGGTTGGTGGGTGTTAATGATTGGAAAGTTGGGTTGTAATATGTGGCATTATCAATAACACCAAAGGAGTGTCAGATATCATGGTAAATTCATGTCCATATTCATGGTGTTTGTACTTGTGTAGGTCCATAAGAAATTAGCCTATAACCCCTAGACATTTCATAAGCAAAACAAGGTTTTAAAAATTAAATAGGTGTGGGCAATGGAAACATTCATACTTTCCTTTAGTAATTTTGGTTTTTTTGGATGTGTGGGCTTTTATTAGGTAATGTTGGGAACATCCTAAGGTACAGTTCGGGAACCCCTTGGGAACCTGATGGGAACACACCCAAAACCAAAAAAAAAGAAGAAATCCCCTCTCCCCTCCCCCCCCTTGCCCCCAAGAAAAAAACTTGAAAGATAAAAACCTAAGCCCCTTCTAAATGCATGTTAAGCCTTCTCAGTGACTGCATGAAATTTTTATTTTCAAAACTGTTTGTCACCATTTTTAACCTGGGCTGATACCCCATTATAAACTGGGGGTGTTTGTAAATGGGGGGATTTCTGGGAATCCTTTATATGGTCGTACATGGACCATTTCAGAAAGACCATTTCAGAAATAATTACCTCATTTTCAAGCCTAATTATTTTATTTATTTATTATAATAATTTTCTTTTCTTATTAATTTTAAAAATAATTATCTCTCACCTTTCCTAATAATCACCTCCATTTTATAACTATCTCAATTTTTTTCCTTATCCACCAACATGGATATGAAAAAAAAATTAATATGTCTCTTTTCATGTCCATGAAATATACGTTAATTTAAATTAAATTTGAAATTGACATAAATAATGATGATTTATTGAAAACCATATGAAAACATTAAAAGTTTTTTTGGATTGTCATTGGTAGCATGCAGCAGCACAGAGCTCAAATTTTTTTATGAAGGCTTCAAAGAGAGGTTAAAATGGGTCTTCTTCTCTCAAGTTATTGTAGCGCCTTAGTCACTTCGACACATGTTTGTTGAATAATTAATTAATACTGAGGATTCTATTTCAACAAATGATATATTTCTCAAACATTTCATCAGATTCTTTATTTTCCTTCAGATTTTTTTTTGTTTTTGGAGGATTTCTGTGATTATTCTTTTTTGGTGGAAAATTTTGACATTTCTGAAAATATTATAATTAGTTCGGAACTGGCCCAGGTACCTACAGTTGTCATGAACCAAATCACTTTTGGAAATTATGGGGAGTTGTCAAAATTATCAACTTGGAGGCTTGCATTATCAAGTTGAGAGTTTGGGTGTTGAACAATTGATGAAACCCTGCCAAACTTTATAAAAAGAAAGCACCCAAGAGAAGGAAAGAAAAAGAAACAAGGGAGCGGGCCACAAGGAGGACAGTGTACCATTAAGAACTGAACCTTCCACCAGGCACATGAAGCATCAACTAAAGAGAAGGGAGGTAAACCAGATAAAACTCCAAGCCTAGAAGAACCATCCTTGCATGAAGCATATCAACTAAAGACAAGGGCGGTAAACCAGATCAAACTCCAAGCCTAGAAGAACTCTCCCTTGCAGTAACATGAAGCTTATCAACTAAAGACAAGGGTGGTAAACCAGATCAAACTCCAATCCTCGAAGAACCCTTCCTTGCAGTAACAGCCTGCCTCGAGATGGAGGCGGCCGGCTGCCTGCGCTCTCTATAATGCCACCGACACTCTCGCTGTTGAACAATTCCCTTGCACCATGTTTTGAAGGGTCAGTGAATCTCTTTAAAATGAATATAACCTTCCATGTTTTCAACACTTACTTGCCCAATATTTGAGACAATCCTGCAAGCTCCAGGTTATTAGAGAGAGAGCTTTCAAACAGACACTCACCAGCAACAGCCACAAGTGTTGCCCAATTCCAATGTCCATTCCCTTATTATTCACAGGGGGAAGGGAATGTTTGTGTGCCCACTGCAGTTGGAACAGCTGTTTTTCAGACTGGCAAAATTTCGCCAAAAAGTGAAATTTATAATGTAAAATGCATCAATTTGTTGGGTTTGCAATAGCCAGAATTTGAAATTTTCAAAAAAAAATCAACAGGTTTTTAGACATGGTTCAAGTAGGTAGCCAAAAATACAGATCACTGTTCTTTTTAAAGAAAGTTTCATATATTTTTAAAGCCAAATTTGGCTAAATGTTCTTATGGATGGTTGTCACTTTGGCCACGTTACCAAATTGAATGTTGGATGGACAGAGTTGGATGAACAGGCTCCAAAGAAGTGTGAGTGCCTTTCTGTGAACAGTCAATATGGAGCTGGACCAGTGTTTTCTATTTCATTTTTTTCATATGAAAAAATTGGCAAAATTGAACACAAACAAATTAGAAAAATTAGTTGAATTTCTGGCACAAGAAAAATAGAAATTCCAAAAATTTCCCCTCTTCTTTGTCCCAAAAGAGCCAAATTTTATCCAGGAAAAAAAAAACACTGGGCTGAACCCGCAACAGGCAGACTCCTAGACCGAAATTGAGATGCTCACTACCTAATTCGTAGATGGGGCATCTATATGGGCTCTTCCATGACCCAACTTCTCATTGGTGGCATGGAAATTCTCTATTCCTAAAATTGGCTGCCACTATTTTGGGCCTGGACTAATAGTCCTTCCTAAGAACACCCTACCATATTGGCTCCCCATCCAAACCCTCTCTTTCTCTCTCTCTCTCTCTCTTTTCAAAGAAGTGGATCGTGTAGTTAGTTTTTGAGCTGTGGATATTGTTGAGTTTGTTGTCCTTCTTTGCTGCACCATGGCGGTGATTTCTCAACATTCCTCCAACAACAAGTGAGTATGGATTATGGACCTGCTGCACCAACTCATCCACCCACCCACCCACCCACATTCTTGAATTCCTCCTCCTCCTCTGCATTACATCATCATGAAAAGGAACTAACTTATTGGGCCAAATTTCTTAGTGTATCTAGAGGCTCTGTTGTAAAGTGCAAAGACGCTTTGCACCGGGCTTTACGGTATGATGGGAAAAAGGAAAATTTATATATTAAAGCTATCGCATGCCCACTTTACTTTACATTATGCCCAGGTAACTCCCTCAGAGCAGGGAATTCCTGAAATAATCACCCTTGGTGGGAACTCCTCACTCCTGGGGTGTTCCCCAAACCTCTGGAACTCCTCACTCCTCAAGTGTTCCCTCAACCAACCTCTGGAACTCCTCACTCCTGGGGTGTTCCTTGGGAACTCTGCACTCCTAAGGTATTCCCCTACTCAAAACCAGGGGTCACAAACAAAGGTGGTAACATAATAATATAGTTCCGTAATGAACTAGAGAGCTCTCGGCCACCCAGGCTGGATTTTGCAAAGTAAGCATGCCCTTGAATGGGCTTGCCGGGGGTGTGCGCACCTGTCAAAATTGACCTTGGGCCACCTTCTCTTTGGTGTTAAGTATAGGGTAAGGCCCTGCTATCTATCAACGAATTACGGTGTGAGTACCGAAGGTGGACCCAAGGTCCACGCACTAATTCACTGAGAGTCAGGGCCTTATCCTTCGTAACAACCAACGTAATCAACGGTTTTAAAATAAAACATTTCCCTTCCAAAGATCTCATTGGCTTACGTCCTGCATGCTATGGATCTTACAATCTCACACCCTCCAAAAAGAGCCCTAGTAGAGCCCGAGTATAACCCTAGGCCGTTATGCTGGGGGAGCTCCCAAATTTCACATGTTCCCATGTTCCCATGAAATTTTGTTTTTTCTACAAAACAGAAAAGAAGCTAGGAAATCAAAAGAGTTGTTGTACTCATGCGTTCTCCTGAGGTTCGGGAACACCCTCAGGCTCACGCCCACGGGTGCCCCTCTCTCAGGAGAACGCACTTGTACACAAACCTGCCCTCCAACTTTGCCAGATTAAAACTTGTCATTGTGTGAGGAGCTGATGGGGGGAGGGAGTGTGGACCCCTTTTAGCCTATTGGTCCTCATTCATTCGTTCATTCATTCATCTCCATGCAATGAAAGAATGCCCAAGGTACTTATTTCTTAGGATGCAAGGCTTCTTTCAAGTGCCCCTTTTTTTGTTGAGATTGGTTGGATTTGTTGCTTCTGGAGGCTGGTGGGTTGGTTCTAGGTAATCTTGTTGTCTTTCTGTGATGAAAAACGACAACAGAACTTGAAATTTGTTTCCTATGAAACAGACTATCATGTGCTTAACTTAGTACTGACTACTGAAAAGTGCAAGGTAAAGGCCCTTGGGTGGGTCCATTCTCAAAATAAGGGGCCTATGATGAGGCGATAGTAGTTGAGCCTGGCCCCCACGGTTTGGGAATGTCCCCACACACTCATGGGCTTTACCCATCATAAAGCACCCGGGTTAAAGTTATTGTGAACCTCAACATATATAGATGACAAGGTGAAGGAGGGTGGGAAGGGTTCTTACACCTGATCCTTAAGAGAGGGAGAGATCTTATCCCTACATGGAAGCAAAATATCCCTTTAAGTTCTTTTCTATGAAGGATATTCATGAAAATAAGGTGCCCTCCAAATACAGTAGGAATTTTCTTGGATTGCTTCACATTGGCTTGCAATTGCAATGCTATTTAGAGGGAGATTGTGTGAAGCCTTGGGCTATGGCCTCCAAATGCAATTCAATGTTGTAACAAAAGTGGTGTGTGTTTTGGGTGGCAAGTGTTAAACAGAGTTTGGACTTGCAGGAGTATTCTTTCTAATTCTTGTGAAGTCAAAAAAAAAAATTGGTGGA
>Ga0209611_10005906_pt1 | contig 20324 bp, 13 predicted proteins | sample S1TSphgellanicum_3_FD_187693 | JGI IMG/M metagenome (GOLD analysis project Ga0209611, IMG submission 187693) | Host-associated microbial communities from peat moss isolated from Minnesota, USA - S1T2_Fc - Sphagnum magellanicum MG (SPAdes) (version 2) | ecosystem: Host-associated > Plants > Peat...
TCTCTGAAGTTTCGGGAGTCCACCGGGACTCCATCTCCCAAAGTGGGAGTTTGCCTTGGGAGTGTGAGGGTTCACTCCCTCACACTTTCTAACACTTTCTCACACTCCCTAGCACTTTCTTGCACTCCCGGGAGTATGTGATGTGACTCCCGGGCTTCCTTTTGCTTTGACTCCCAAGCTTCCTTTTGGCTTAACTCTCGGGCTTCCCTTTGGCCCGCACCCTTGTAATTCCCTTTGCCTTGGTCGCGAGCCCAAAGCTAGGGTTGCGACAGTCACTGGCATAAATATAATAAGGTGCAGTCTTCATAGGAACTCCTCACACCCCTTCAATAACTGTCGTGAAAAACTACGATACTAGTCTTCCATGAATTAATATGCCAATGTTTTTAAATGATGTGGTATTTGGTACTGTTCTATTCCTTCATCCAAGCACAAACTTTTTACTTTTGAAAGTTGCAAATCTTGTTTTGCTCAAAGCAAAATGGTTGGTAGTCATCCTAACTCTCTCTGGTGTGGAATGACATGGTCAAGTAATTTGGGATATTCTACCCTTAGAAGGTGTCCCTTGAACATTACCCTTCTCAATAGTGTTACGTGGATTTATGTAGTTTTGTAGTTGCATTATTAGTAGCATGATATGTGGAATGGCTAACAATTTATTATCATTTTTTGGATTTCGATGGTTCTATGCTTGGATATGAAAATGACTAATCATTGCATCTCATACATGTCACTCAATGAACGGACAATCCATAAGTGCACGAACTTTTTGTTTATAGAAACTACATCGACTCGTTGTGAGTTTGTGAGTTTGTGCTTTGATCATATCAACTCCAAACCTCTTTTCTTGGTAATAATTGGGGTTAATGGCTATGTTTGACCTAAGACTCATTGGTCTACATTACATGGACCTAGTTCGCCTCTTATATTTCAATATTGATCACCATCATTGGCGGAGTGTTGTGCTCAATTTTGTTTTCCATCTAGGGTTGGTACATTACTTCAATTACAAAAGCCTATTCTTCAAAATTCTTAGTTTGTAGTATAGTCTCAACATACTATGGTGACACATGTTCAACTTTATTGTTGTCTAGATCTTCATCCCACTTTTCATGGTTGTGACAATATTAGGGTGAAGCAAATTGCCAAGCAGAGCCTTTGTCTATGGATCTTGTTTCCATACCTCCTTGTACTTCTTGACATGTATGTAATATCTCTTCAAATTTGTGCATATTACCATGTATTTGGGTTGACAAATTCATATGTTGCGACTTTGCAAGGGTGATCATGATTACGTTGTTTCCTCATTCTTCTGGTTCAACTTCCAAAGGTTATGCCCTCATTGGTAGCCTCACTTGGACACTGGGTTGCTTCATCGTTCTATTAGTAAATCCTTCCTTAGGTTCCATAATTGCTATAAATGGTGTCATGTACCCTATAAATCGTTCCTCTATCCTGGGCATTATTGACAAAGTATACTATATTTTTTCTAGAGTATGGAACTATATTATGTCATTTGTAAACTACAATTCTTCCTTTATTATTATTATTTTTCATTTTGTTGCATGGCCACTTGATCTAATTGTCTCTACAAACTTTGGGTCACTACTTGACTCATGTTTATCACCATTCTACCACTCTTCTTTGGGAAAAAAAAATTGTCCATAGATCTAAATCCTTACAACGATTATTTGCTTAGATCTAATTCTTAATATTGCCAAACAATAAAATCAAAACAATTCATACAACCTTAAATTTTGACCCTAAATTCATCTTGAGGATGGTCGCCAAATGGTAAATCCTAATTTTTAAACTTGATCAATTGTAGTTTATATTCTTGTACATATTTAATTTTAGTTTTACAAAATTTGTACTAGAAATCTATACATAATCCATAATGTTTCAACAACCATATTTCCCACAGCCCACATATTTACACAGTTATGAATTTGTCATAATTCTGCCATGGTTTTATTTCTCATACTAACATAAAAGGGAAAAAATAACATATCATGGAAAACTATAGGATAAAAGTTCATAGTTTAGCAACTTTGTATGCATCATAGATGCAATCATTCTAACATCTACCAAAAGTAGTCGTAACCATTGCTTAATTTTATGAACTTTGGATTATTAAAAATATATTAATAAATAGATTTTTTTTCATAAAATGTTATTTTGAATACATCATGTACATATCATAAAAATTTGGAATCAATCTAATGAGTGAAAAATACGTATAAAGACTTTTAACCTTTTGTAACCATTGTTTAAAAACTACATAAAAGTAGTTTAAAAATAATTTTGACTCTAAAAGCACAATTTGAAAATATTTTTTAGTGACATATTTTTGGATATTTTTTAGTATACACTTTAACATAATAGTATTAAGAATTTTTTTAAAAATTTGAATGTTTTTTGAAAGATGTATTAAAAAGATTCTAAAAGGTTTTTAATATTAAAGTAGTGGTATAAAGGGCACATGTGGCTCCTAATAACGTGGTTGGACCCTCATTAAGACCCTTTTACTTCTAGAACTACTATTTTGCTTTTTCTTTCTCTATGTGCTCTAATCTCAAAAATTAAAACTAGTTAGAAAAAAACTCCCACAAAAATCTCCAGAGCCTCAATGTTCAATTCTCATGCCTCAAACTAATTTGAATTCCCACCTTAGCAATTTTGATCTGACCTACCTTGTTTTTATCGAACATGCTCTGTCTAGCCTATCTTAGAATAGACCTCTCAATATTTATTCCCTATCCTCATATCTCCTTATCTAGTTTGATTACTACAATACAATCTTGCCCTTAACAAACTTGTCCCTTGCCCTTCTTGGTGGCTCCTTTCACAAGTCCAACAATTCACATTTGATTATTTTTTGCTTTCAAAGACCTTTTAGACTTTTGTGGAACAACTTTGTTTTTTTGTCTACATTATTATTGAATCAATGGTTGATGTAGGTGGGCATGTTGGTTTTCCTTGTTAAAACTAACTATTGCCACTTCCTTTTCCACCATGTTCAACTCAATCCTTTCAATCATGGTACTCGATTTCCACATGTGTGTATGTTTGGAAAGCACAAAATTTTCATCCAAGTTTTTTTCACATAAACTTTTGTTAATTTGATGTTGAAACTTTTGCAAGCTTTGTAGCTTTTTTGTTCATGCCACTTGATATTCCTTTTTCAACTGTTGAACTCCATTGTAGAGTTAAATGCATACAATGGTCTTTGTTGAGTAATTGAAGTGCCAACATCAGCACTAATTTCAGCATTGTGGCCAAAACAACATTTTGCCCATGATATTTTTGGTCATGAATATTAGGACTCCCAACACTATCAATTCTATAATTTTTTGGGTTAAACCAAATTATAGATTGCATAAATTCCTTCATCGAAGAAGGACATATATGTCCTAATTGAACATTACTGAACCCAAAAATCCCAATCTATTTAGCCCACATGTATAATATCCTTAATAGCAACCAATCTTTGGAACTTGTCAACTTTAATAAAAATCAACTTTCCTTTACCAAAAAGATTCACTACTACTTTTTCTTTCTTTCATTTATTAATTTCCATTTCTAGTCTTTTTTTTAAAAATTCCAATATTCCTTCCTCCATCTATTTATATATTTGTTATTGATCTTCAACTATTTTCTCTGAATGTTCTTTGCTTATACTTCCCTTAGCTTTCCCCTAGGAAAAAAATGCTTAATTTTTTCCTATTAAGCATTTATATTCTATAGTGCATTTATTTTTTAGTCTTTTGTTGGTTGAAAGCCACAACAAAAGACTAAAAAATAAATGCACAATAGAATATAAATGCTTAATAGGAAAAAAGGAAAGAAGTGGCTCCTTTCTTATAAAGGTTGGTATGGGAAGAAAAGTTGTTTGGGAATGGTTTAGTGTTTGTTGGTGAAACAACAATATTGGACATTGAAAATTCATACCTAAATGGTTAATGCCAATTCCCAACTCTATGTTTGTTGGGTAGGAATTGTTTCAACAAAATGGCAGGTCCTCTAAAACTTTAGATCCTTTGGTTGAATGTATCTAACTTTAAATCCCCTTGGATTCATCGTGACCAAAATAAAATCCATTGGATTCTATCAGAATTTCATCCAAAAACACGTTGAATAAAAATCTTACCAAATTTTAGAAAATTTGCATGTGATGTTAGAAAATTGGTAGTTATAAATTATGGTTCCATGAAAGTCCATTCTAATTATGTGGAATCAATATTTAGAAATTCTGATTTGGTCGTGGAATCAATAGTTGAAAATTTTGGTCTTGTAAATTTTTGTTCAAAGAAATTTCCATGTAATGAATTTTTATGTGATGTTAAGGTGAATTTTTTTTCTTGGGGTACCCCACTTTTCCCATCTCTTCCCCCTTGTATTTGAACCTCCAATCCTTTTAAAGTTGCTTCCAAAGACATGTAAGGTTTTAGCTTGTTAATGTTCAATAAGATGGGGTTGGGATCAAATTTGTCCATTGTGAGTAGTAAGGAAGTATTACATGAGGCAAACAATACTAAAATCTTATATGAGCCAAACCATTGTTTTTGAATTTCCCTAGGTGTGTTTTTTCTAGCCTTTGGGATCCACAACACATAATCCCCCATGGGAAAAAAATGATTCTTGTAATGTTATTGTGCCGGAAAAGCATGAATCCATGGGCATTTTCTTATGGTCTTATTGCCTCTTGCCTTGCCTCATCCAACTTTTCCAATTTTGATAATATGTTAGGAAAATTCCAATTGGGGCAAAATCTTCAAAGTTTGTGAATTGGTGGTGGGTAGCAAATACCATCATGGGGTGGAACCCACAAACCAACTCAAATAGAGTGTGACTTGTGGGCACCTTGAAAACTATCTTGTAGGCATAAATAATTGTATTACTCAAATGTTCATCCTTTTTTTTTTTAATCATTGATCAACTTAACCAATAATTGATTAATCACCTTGTTGGTTGATTAAGCTTGGCCATTTTCATGTGGATAATAAATAATGGAACTTGTGTGCTTCATAAAAAATGTGGTGAGAATCTTGATTGCTACACTAATAAAATGCACACCTTGATCACTCACTAATGTGAGTGAGCATCCAAATTTGGTGATGATGAATTCATAGATGAACTTACCATGATCCATAAAATCTAAACACAAAAGGAGGAAAAAAACCTTAATAATGGTATCGAGAAAAAATAAGACCACAAAACATCACAACAAATAAGAAAACAAGGAAAATCATAGAGAAATAAGGTGATAAGTCATGAAATGAAGTGGCGATCATCTTGAGGACAAATAGTCACCTAGTGAAGTGGTGTTCATTTTAATGACTAATAGTCACGACTAGTGTTGGCTGGTTTTCACCCACTTGCTAAAAATCGATGTCAATTTTTAATCTGATTCTTAGTGTAAACCGCTAATGAAAACCAACAATGCAAACTGCCATGAGAATCAGAATGAAGGTTTTCATTGGAGGTGAAAATCATTTAGTGAAAACCGCTCAAGTTCTCACTTGGCATTCAATCTTAGAACTAGACCATTTTCACATTTTGAGAAAGGTCTGGTTCTCATGGTAAAAAATAAAAAGTAAATATCAGAGTTATGTGGAAAGTCATGCCCTGTTGGGCCTAAGTTGCACCCCCCCACATGATGTTTCATCCCCTCTTGATTGTTGTCCACAAAGTCATGAAATTTTACTAAATAAGGGTATGAAATATTGAGATTAGACATTAAATGCACCAGGTTCGAGAGCATTTATAGCTACAATACATAACAATAATAGTGATTGGTTGAAAGCGTTCAGGAAAAAAAAGGATAGGGCAAATTCAATTTAGCACCAAATTTGTCGTTAAACTGAGTTTCATGCCTGATTGAAGTCCAGTGTATTTTTTTCTTGTAAACTACTAAATCATGGTTTTTTTTTCAGCAAACCGTGATTTGTGATAATCAACTTGTGAGAACTACCCTGAAAATTGATGGTTCAAAATTTTGTGAGAATTGTCTTGAATAATTGGATTTATTTTAATTAAAAAAATCAGGGCGATTCTCAGAATGAGAAAAAAAATTAAAAAATCAAGGCAACTCTCAAAACTTGCCACAAAAATTGGAATTGACGATTCTCACAAAAAAGTGACAATCACCCAACATTGGTCACGACTGAGCATTATTTCAAGAATATGTAAAAGAATGGAAAACTCAATAAGCCATACAAGGAGCTCCATACTTTTTCAATGACAAAATTGAATGACAATATTTCATGAAAACCAAACAAGAAAAACTTAATTAATATTTAAAATGGAGGTTCCATTTAGTAAAAGGTATTTATGCAATGGATTGCCATTCATAGTGGAAATAACACATAAATATGTTAGTTGGGCATTTGTTACCACCAATACATGAAACACAAAACATTAGCAGTCAACTCAAACCTTTAACAATGTGAAACCAATGGCCTAAACCTCCATTGTTTTGCACCTTTGCTAAACATATTGAATATTGTTACAACTTGCAACCAAATACGCCTTCACCTTGCAACTAATTGACCAAAATGTAAAACAATCAAAAAGACAATTGAATACCAATACATAGCTAAGATGACACAAATGTTTTAAGACTTCAAAGGATATGGGGAAATGGATATATATGGGTTTCACCTCCAAATTCCCACAATGTCTTCAACTTTTCAATTAGGCCCAAGGAGGACCAAGGTTAATGTCAACTTCATGTGTAACCCCAAAAATCACAACAGTGGCTACGTGTTACAAAGTATGACTTAGTGGGTGGGCTTTAGTCCATCAAAATAATTGGTTAGAAATAAAGTTTGACATGCTCACCCCTAGCTATTAACACGTGTTTTCAAATGAAACAACAAAACTTCAATTATGGGCTTTAAGGTATGGTTTCATTGGACATGAGGTATTGTGCAATGGATTGCCATTAACAACAAAAACACCACATAAATGACATATAAGTATGTTTTTCAAGCATTTGTTACCACCAATACACAAATCACAAAACACCAATGGTTGATTCAAACCTTTAACAATGTGAAACTATTGGTCAAAGCCATCACTATTTTGCACCTTCACTAAAAGTACTACATCTTGACCTTGCAACTGATTGCACTAAGTATAAAACCACAACGTATTAACTATAACAAATGTAACAACTTCGCAAATGTTTGACTCCTTACATCTTTTATTGTTATTTGTGTCTATTGAGGTAACATGTTTGCAGAGATGTGAATACCTGCACCACAAACATTCATAAGCCAATATTATTATTTGATTGCTCTTTAAGCCTTTTCAAATTGTACAATATACCAAAAAATTGTAATTAAACTCGAAGTGCTATTGAAATTTATCTAAAAAGTTTTGGCTTGCCATCCTTCTAATAGGGATTGTTGCACTTTATACACCTTTTAGGAGGTTCATCACTTGGGACTTGCTTTTTAAGGAAATAGAAAAAGCATGTCATTTATAAGTGACCAATAACGGACATTAATAGACATCATCAAAATGTCCCCTAGTAGATGTGTGTATTTTACCAACCAAACCCTATCTGCAACTTTTGCCAAAACAAGTGTGTCAAGCTCATTGTATAGAACTATTGGCACTTGAATAATGAAACACATAATGCCTTCTTGCTACAAGGTTGACAATTCAATCTCCAAGACATTCGGCCAATTGGCATTTATGGATATTGATACCAAATGGAATCCCACAAAATTGAGTACAATAGCAAATTACTATGGAACCAATAGCTTAGTAACAAACAATGTCTTGGATGTCATAGTTGTCTTTTTGTTTGTAATTGTTCCCGTCCGAAGGCCTATTTCCAAATTATGCTAACTTGAGAGTCACCCATGAACCCAATTCGATATGCCTTGACATTTTCAATTGCCACATATTTTGATTGAAATGTTGATCAATGGCAAGAGTGGATTCAAATCTCCAAGGGGTTGTTAGAATCTTAAACCAAATCAAAAGATAGCCAATTAGGCTCCAAGGGGCTTGAAGGGGTTTTAACAAAGGGCTTCACCCCTTGCTCTAGTAAAACTATCACTATGATGTTACTTGAGTGATTCAAGTCTTTACAAACTCCACACATAGGAATTTGCATGCAAGAATTATTGTAGTTCAAATCAAACATGGTTAGTTAATTATACAAGTGATGTTTCTAGGATGGCCACCCTTTTGATGACAAATTGTGGCCCATGAAAAAAATTGTCATTTCTATAAATTTAAGTTTATGTATAACCTACTATTAGCAAGTTGTTGTCATTGCCTTTGTCCAAATTTATAAAAGCTCCTTGCCCAAGCAAATGTGATATTTCTCCATAGAAACTAATGTTGAAGTTGGTCATTGTTTTAATGGAGTAATGAAAATGCCTTGCAAATCCCATTCACAAGAGGGAAGAGGTCTCCTAATAGCATTTTAAGCAAAGAAAATAATTAGATAATTGATTTTTATACATGTAAGGGAAGGCCTCTTTGTGAGCCCCTCTTTATATTTGAGGGTGTGGAAACAAAACCTCATTCACCTACCCTCAATATTAGGAAATCCCACGTGTGGAAAAGGTGAAGAACCCAAAAACTATTGTCAAATTTTATCTTGAGCCTTTATTTCCTTTTTGAGATTTTCCTTTCCAATGTTTAGGTGGTCATCTTCTTGGATTTTGGTAGACCATGGGTACTCCTTTGAGTATGCACAATTATTTATTTATTTTATAATTTTGTCAATTATAATAAACATAGTTAAGGTGTTATGGCAAGTGTTTAAAAGACTAATGTTGAACTTTTTGTTGGCATACAATGACATGTGAAGATGTCAACTCAACAAAGGGTAATGAAAAAGTCCTTTCTATTTCTTTTCATCCCTAATTGCCAATTTGTTTTAACAAGATGTGTTTGGTGGTGCCCATACACATTTGGGTTGATGTTCTAAATATCTTGAAACATGTCTATAGTGTCCATTATAAGTTCATAACATGCATGCCCAAAATGTTCATGTAACATTGACCCATTTTTTTTTCCTTGTCTGCATTTTGTACTACTTGCCTGAACATGATGTGTCTAGGCATCATCCTTTTTTTTGAGAAAAGAACGATTAGATTAGGGCAAATATGGGAAAAAGAAACATGCAATACAAATGCAATGAAGACCAGTTGTTGATTTATCTTCTTCCCAACATTCAATCATGTACAAGTAACATGTTTGTCATTTAATCTATATGAACATTTTGAAATGGAATTCCCACCAAAAACCTTTTTACAATGAGCACTAGTTGGAAATTACATGTTGCATATAGTAAACAAAATTGAAAGAAGAAGGTAGTCTTCGTATAAAATGTGTATGATGAGGTTTTCAAATTTATAAATTCCTTAATGTAGAGAAAAATGAAACCCTTCCACATGCATTTTAATTGGCCATACAAATCCCCACCAAGGAAGCACATTGAAACCCAAATTTTTAATTTTCTTTACAAGGTATTCAATGCGCGACAATTTTTTAAAAAAATGATTGAAAATATATATTTTAAAAAAAATGCAAAAGTATGTTTTATTATTGGTACTCTTGATCATATGTTTCAATCTATTAACATAGTACCTAGACAAGTTCAACACTAATTATATTACCTTTAAAATGTTGAAATACATCATAAATATTTTTAAAAAAGAAGATACAAAATTTTGATGGAATATTTGGGAATATATCATTTGTTACAGTGGAATCCTTGGGTGTGGTCATAACTAGCAATCGTAACCACTATTAAAAAGTTGCTTAAAAACAATTTCAACACTAAAAGCACAATTTGAAAATATTTTTTAATGACATATTTTGGGATTTTTTAAATATACACCTTATCATAGTAGTATTAAGAAAACTTTAAAAAGAATTAATGTTCTTTTGAAAGACGTATTTAAAAAATTCTAAGAATAAAACAATGGTCTAAGGGGGCATGCGCGACTCCTAATAACGTGGTTGGACCTTAAATTAATTTGGACTTTGCATTGTTTTGCATTATCAATGATAATCAATTGATCAATTGCTGGAAAAATGAATTGATTTTTAAAGAATTAAGTTCCATTTAAATGGGAATATTTGATGACATTGTGTGCAACATGAATTGAATTTACATTCCAATTCTATTTCAATTCAACAATTGGATAATGATTTGATTACATTAAGATTCAATAGAATATAATTCAAAATCAATTTTTGAAAATGATCATAAAAAATTTACATCCATAGTATTATATATATATAGTCTCATTTTCCTACAGGATGAATGTTTAAAATGATTATATATGCTACTTTTTTGTGTTTACCATGCCTTCCAATTAGTTAACCTTTTATGCTTTCACAAGTTTGGTTGCATGGAATCACATGGATTTCATAGTTTTCTAATGTTTCTTGTCACCTTAATAAATCCAATAGATGTTACATTTCTTGTTGTTAATAGAAAGAATAAAATGTCCAAATGGAAGCATGTCAATGAATTTTCTTTCTTCAACAACAACATGAGCCACCTTCATGAGTTTTGCATTGTTTTCTCACACCCATGCTAGAGGTAATAATCATCCAAGATCACAATTTCTATTACCAATCATAGTCATAACATAATGCATGATTCTTTATTTGATCGTTGACTTACCAATGGTTTAATTGGAATCAAAAGACCCGTTGGTAATTCTTGACCATTCCATGGATCTTCAGTCACTTCGGCAACAAACCTACCAATTTGCAAAAATTGACAACCCCATCAAAAGGACTAGCAAGTTATTCTATTGCAATGACACGCACATTTGAATAATTACATGCAAATTTTCCCTATATAAATGTTTTGAAAGCATTCAATGTTTTGCTAGTGAAAGTTATTTAGTGTTACAAATACAAGTAAATAAATATTGGCAAAGATTTTGTAAAAAAAATATATATATAAAGGGAAAAAAAAAAAACTACACGATATGCAGAAAATGCAAAAGGCTACACTCATGAGAAAATGTTACTACTTATGAGATTTAAACATTGGAACAAAAGATATATTACAATTTAATTGGTGGGATAGGTTTGTTTCCCTTTATCTTGACACGATGTATTTGATCGAGTACCCATAAACTATGTTCTTTCACTTGCCCAAATATGGTGTGTTTAGCATCCAAATGAGGGCTCTACAAAAGCAACCTCTTGCTTAGTATTAGAGCTATCAAAGTTCTCGATGGGCTTCACACATGTACTTTTGAACTTGAATATCCAAAAATCATGGTCAACAATTTTAAATTGCAAAAGATTTTTATTCCAAAAACATGATGAATTATAACCATCCATTAGTATGAAACAAGAAATGTTTAAGTTATCAATTAATATATGTCATGATTGGTTTACTCATTTTTCAAATTATAGATCTCATAGCAACAATTTTTTAATTTTTTAATAAAAACAAAAAACGAGGACTCTAATTTTGTGGTTTTTAAAATGTATTTCAGAGTTTAATCAATCTACACACTTTTAAAATATTTTATTGTTTGAATGATATTGATCATAACAATAAAGCATGTGCATCACATAATTTACATATTTCATGAAAGTAAAGGTGAATCTAAACCATTTTGACTTACAGGCTTGAAAATTATGAAAAATTGTGAAGTGTTTGTGTTCCGCCCAAAATTTGCCATCGACACTACACCTTTATGGTTGTGACTATGTTTGGCACTCATTTCATCTGGGAAGTTACGACCATAAATCGATTCACCACCCATGCCAGTTCCTATGTCTCCCAAGCATTTGCAATTCACAATAATTCATTATACAAACTAAAGCTATCAAGAAAATGTATGAATTTGAAAAAACATACATGCATTGAACAAGATTTTTGTAGTTAACAAATTGATATAAACCAATAACAAATTTTGTACCTGTTGGGTCACCAGCTTGACACATGAAATTGGGAACAACTTTCTGCAAATGCATTTAGGGGAAAAAATCAATAAACATATTTATCACCATCGCAACATTTTGCTACATTTCACAAAGTGATAAAAGGGAACCTATTTTCTACTATTACAAACATAGGGCATGTAGTTATGTGTACATGGAAAGTGGTGCCATCATAATATCCTGCTTTGCATAATTCGACAAAATTCCTACACGTCCTAATCCAATCAACCACATGTTTCATTTGATATTACAAATTATCAATACACCATAGAATTCATTGTTGTGGATTATATCATGTTAGATCATTATTCTTGATAGGAAAAAAATTGCTCACAAAACCTTAAGCAAATATGAAAATATAGAATTCACTATTATGGATTATATCATGTTGAAAAATTGTTGTTGATAGAAAAAATATGTTCCCAAACTAACTTTATATCCTCTAACTTTTTCATGTATGCGAAACATCAATTTTCACTTTTGAAGCCTTTAGCATTATGTGCACATTTTTCAGAATACCTTTATGGGCATTTGTATTTTCCTTTTACTTCACACAACAATTGCACCCTTACACATTTTCAAGATCTACAACTTTACTTTTTATTTGTTGGTCTATTTTGGTAACAATGGGAGGTTTGCTAAATGTATATGACCTTGGAGCATCCTTGATAAATAAAATAATGTCAATGGGACCATGTGTGCATATTAATGTCACTGACATGAGCCTATAATTGCATAGAAGTTTTTTCCAATTTGGCTTCAATGGAAGTGTGATCTTTGGATTTTTTTGAATAAGTTTTATTTGGAAGTTTTCAAAAAATTAATGGAATATTATTCCAATGAAGGAAGGAGAAAGAAACATTTTAATGGTCTTTTCAAGAAAATTTTGTGAATCTCTCTTGCACTTGAGCAGCCTTATTCATAATTAGTTCACGGGTTATTGTTACTTACATTGAACAAAAATACAATCTATGTGATAAGGCATCAATTTTATTCTTTAAATGTGTGAAGTCTAAGTTTTAATTTGAAGTATGAGGAATGATCATAGATTTTCCAAAGTTTGTAAGATTCCAAATTTTGTAATTTGCAAATTTTTACAAATTAGTGGGTTCAAACTTTAACAAAATTCATTTATTTCTTGTTCATAAATGCAAATATGACAAAGTAGTTCCTTTTTCAAGTTGCAAGAAGTTAAGAAATAGTCCATAAGAAGATGTATAACTATCAAATAAGCCCACATCAATCCAAAATTTCCTTTTCAAAAAACCTATTTTAGGTTAAATTATTTGAAGTTTTGAATTGGAAATTGGTACTTGTTATATGTTAAATTCTAGTGACAATGATAATTGGAATTGACTTAACTAAAGTAGGTATAGGGTCCATTAGTGATCATCACTATTACAACTTTAGATGCCCACTTGCCAATTTCCTACATGGAAATGGTAGGGTGGGGAGGACATAGCACCATTTCCTAATGATGGCAATGGACACTCGTGACCAAGTTTGCATTGCATGGGTTTCATATCATGGCAACAAGGAAATGGATGAGCAAAGAAGGGAGAAAAGAAAGGTTGTTGGAATTGGGATGAATTGTTTTTGCAAGGGTAGATAATTTCGAAGTTGTGTTATTGCAATTACACTTGAAGTGTTGGAGGAGCTTGCCAAGGTATGGTTTGGTTTCCTTTCTATTTGGAGCTACATCAGATTTTGTTACCAATTTTTGTGATGACGATGATGATTTCCTTCCATTGGTTTGTAGGGAAGGATCAAGGACCCACATTTTTTTCCCCATATTAATTACCTTATATCTTTGTTGTGCATTTATAAAACCCTTACAATTTTAAAATTTGTATGTATTTGGATACCATGCCAAGTTGTGTCCTCAAACCCTAAATTTATGATCAAGAAAATGGACGGTGAATCATAAACATCATCATACCATAGTTGAAAATGTTTGGGCTTCTTGATGAATTGTTTATTAATGGAAAATGTTTATAAATAGATTAAAAAATAGTAAGGCCATTAGTGAACTCGTGACATTTTTTTGAGGAGCCAATAGGGTGAAAGCACACTACAAGGGGGCCGCTATGGGCACTTTCACGACATGTATATAATGTATATTTCTCCAAAACATGTTGCATTTAATTTTAGGTTTCACTTTTGGTGTGTGGGCTTGATATTTTGGTTTTCACAAAGTTAATGATATCTAATATTATTTGAAATTCTAGGAATAATGAGTATATTTATGGTATATGCAATATAATAGAGCTTGTTTTTATTTTGGGATTGCACTAAGTCAAGGTTTGAATTAATTAGCCAAAAAATGTTTAAAATAAAAATTAAAAAAATGACTCACCTCGCATATTTTGTCATCTTCCATCTGAAAGTGATAGTTTGTCGAAATGTTAATTTACCACATACTTATGGTCATTGCCCCCAAAAACACCCGTTTGTTCAATATGATAATTATCACTAGAAAAAAATTAGATTTTTAGAACTAGTTTCTACAACTAGTTTTTTAGTTGTAGATAACATTTGCAACTAAATTTCCTTTAGTTGCGTTGGACAAGTCATAAGCAACAACCATTCATGGATGGAAAGAAAAGTCAACAAAATACATGTTCACCCATTGACTCACTGTATATGTGTTGTCACTTGCAACTAGTTCGCAACTAATTTGGTCAACCTTGTGCTCTTATCATATGCTACCATGCTCCATTAATTTAATATATAATAATAATAATTATTAATGAAATTCTGAAATAATCTAACATGTCCAATTTCTATGTTTGGACAATTTTTAATTGTGACACGTGGCACAATTTGATTGTGCCTTGTGGCATATTAATTAATATTTTCCAAAATCAATTTAGGTAGGTAGGTATGTAAGTAGGTTGAACTACCTATTTATTTACACCAAACACCTACCTACCTACTTAAGTAAGTACAGATAGGTAAATAACTAATTGGATAAGTTGGTTAGGGATATAGGGTAGCTAAGGGGTAGGTACATAATTTTTTTATAGAAATTTGGGTTAAGCCTTTTAATTGGCTCATCCCACATGGCCCACATTTTCAATGTGAAAATGGGAGGCAAAGACCTTCTTTATATACTTCTCAAAATGAAAATGGAAAACAAACCTTATGGGATAAATTTTAAACTTGGAGTTTACTTGCAAATTGTTTTGTGACAAAAAACATTAGTAGCAAACTATTTACAACTAAAAGGTTCATTTTATATCTTTTATCTTTATTTTTATTTCTGTAAATTATATATGATTCAATAGGTAAGTGACTAACTAACTAACTAATTAATTAATTAATGAAAAAACTAGCTATTCATTAATTTACTAAGTAATAAACTAGGTAATTAAATAATTAAAAATAACTACATAATTATGTAATTAACCAATTAATTAAAATATTATTAAATATATAAATGAAAATTCAATTTATTTAAAATTTTAATTATAAATATATATCTAATTAATAAATATTCAAAATAATTATATATATATGTTTAATAATTTATTAGTTAATATTTTTAATGAATAATGAATAATTGTCTATAATATTATTATTATTAATTTTTCCTTCTCCCCTAGGGAGAAAGGGACAAAGTTACATTTTCCCTTAAGGAAAAGGGGATGATGTTGCCATGGGGAGAAGGGGATTAAGTTCCCCCAAGGAGAAGGGGAGTAAGTTCCCTCAAGGAGAAAGGGACTATGTTCCCATGTGGCAACCAACATTTCATTTACCAACAAAATAGTTAATTAGTTAGCGATTGAAAATTTTTGGTCGCCAATAATTAGTCAACTAGTTGGCAATCAAAAAAATTTGGTCGCCATCTATACAATCTTAAGTTGGCAACCAAAAAATTTCAATCACCTTTAGACTTAAGGAATGGCGACTAAATTTATTCAATCGCCAACTGTCCACATAGCTCATTGGTGATTGAAAAAATTCAGTTGTTATCCAATGACGTTCAATAGCCACCACATGTAGTTAGTACATAAGAAGGCTGTCAAATGGTGACTAAATTTTTTTAATTGCCAAATTTTTTGGGTGCCTCTAATTTTGGGGGTACCCCTATTTTAACTTATATAAGGAGGTTTGGGTTCTCATTTTTCCTCCCTTTCTTTTCAATGTGTATGACTCCGGTTGTTTTGAACAATTGGTGTAAAATACTTTAAAGAAAGGGGGGGAGGGGACTCCATGAACTATTTTTTGTTGTTTTTGTGATTCCAAATTTTTTCACAAAACAAAATATGTTGAGTAATCAAGTTGAAGGAGAGATAATCAAATAGGTTCACGAATGGGATGACCACACCATCGTGACTTGGGACTATTAGGGGGCAAATGTTATATATATCCTTGGCCAATATGATGTGGATATTTTTTGATTACCCAAGGACTTATTATACAAGGACATACCATTAACATTATATGTCAAACTTAAAAATGTAATAGACAAGGAGAGTGTGTTCATAGCATGGGATCACAATGGCATTAATGTCAAATATATTCCATGCGCATTTGAAAGAGTCTATGTCTTGGATGTTTCTAATTTGCCTAAACACTTGTACAAGGACATAACGACAAAGTTTCATGTTTATGACACACAAGTTTATTTGACACAATATGACATTTGTTAATTTTCAATTAATTCATAAATGAGAAAAGGAACAAACGTTTTTGCCACTTGAAAATCTATTGAAAAACTATTGGAAATACCAATTTGATAGTGTATTATCAGGGTTTGATCTTTTGATAGATATTACAAGCGATTCAGTTTGAGTAAATTAAATATTCTTTGTTTTTGTAATTTTTCATTCTCTTTTTATTACAATAATTATATCTAAACGTTCCTTTCTTTTAGCCCCAACTAAAAATGTGTTACAAAATTGTGTCAAATTTTTTTCCTAACAAGGAAGGATTGTTTCCCATTTTCCATTTATGCCTAACATGTTCCATTCAAGTTCCCAATGGGTTCCCATTAGTAATTTTTTTTTTTAATGAAGGGATCACACAAGATGGTGACTAAAAGGATTTTGGTTGCCATCAAGGGGGAGAGTGAAAAAAGGAAAAACAATGGGGGGTGCGAGGAGGGTAAAGACATTGTGGCAACCAAAAGCTTTTTGGTCGCCACGTGAGTGTGGCAATTGAAAAATTTTCAGTTGCCACATGGGTGTGGCGACTGAAAGGTTTTTGGTCGCCACATAACCATTCTAATTTCAATCACCACACAACCACTTGGATTTCGATCACCACACAACCATTCGGATTTTGATCACCACAATTGCATGGAGTTTAAATTTGATCATCATCTGACGGCACTAACTACATTTGGTCACCATTGGATGGAGATTATGAATTTCGATTGCTATAACTAAATTTGCTAGCATTTTTAATCACCCTCTAGGAACCATCAGATGGCAACGAAATTTGTTTCAGCTGTCTAATGGTGATTGATTTTTGAAGAGGTTTTTTGAAGGTATATGAGTTTTTAAATACAACTCTTGATTCATTTTTGAGCACCTTTATTTTCATTTGAATTTTGTGTCTTTGGCTTTCCCCTTCAACCATTGCATGGAGTCTTAGGTGAATTGAGGTGATCAAGTCCTTAGTGAAAGGTGATTTTTTTTGCATTTTGCAAAACTTCGAAAACACATTCAACCTTGACTTTTTGAAACTTTAATTGTTTTGAACAATTAATGCTTGGAAAGACTTTGGATTTTTTGTCATCCAAAATTTGAATGATGTCATCAAGCAAAAAATCAGGCAAACAACCATCGAACTGTCAATCTAACCAAAACCCCAAAACAAGTTATCACACACATCATCTAAGATTTATCCTCCTAGACCTTTGACCATGCATAAGTGGAGGGTTACAAAAATATCTAGCATGGAAAACATTTCATTGATGTAATCTCAAAAGTGTTAAAGGCTTAAAGAGAATGATCCTAAATGAATCACCACATGACAATTCTAGGAATTGTCATCACATTTTTCATAGAGCACACAATGGCATACCTCAACAATGTTTTTTGTGAGCAAGCAAAAAATGGCCTGGAGAAGTATAAGCAGGTTATGGAAAATAATTTTTTGGCATAACTAAACAATTCTTCGCAATACACCGAACTTTGGAATTCTAAGGGTTTTTCGAAATGGTTTGAATGCAAAATTTTAGATGTGACCACAAACTTGTTGCAATGGTTTGATGTCCTTTATCCACAAAAAGACAAGGTGCATTAGACCATGAAGGTGGTGAACTTGTGGGAAAAAAATTCATGGTGGGCCAAATTCTCAAAGAATTGGTCAAAAAAGAAGGTGAGGCTTGCACCATGGATGGAAGAAGGCACTTGAAACCTTTTGGCCCAAATTGGAAACTATGATGTGTTATGGATTCCAAGCACAACAAATGTGCTCCCTTTGTTGGGTGAAGATAATCAGGGTGGTTATAGTGTGGTGTGAAGGTGCAAATCAAAAGATTTAATGGCATCGCAAGCACGATTGAATTAACGAAGAAGACATTGCAGATAGATGACAAACAAGAAGCACATAAACAACAATCAATGGAAGCCTTAACATGTTCATGTGAACATCTTGGTATCACCAATTTCCCTACCATCCACACACAAAGACCATGGAAGCGTACACATTGTGGTGGAATGGGGGGACTCTTCGAAAAATGTTAGATTACAACACGAAACTCCCACATTATGGATAATGATATTGCAACAAGGGGAGCTAGATATGGAAGTGTGAACACAACTTGTCACCTTTAGGCCAAATCATGTGAAGTTGGCACAAGCATTCATAAACATTTTGAATGTAATACATCATTTTGGAATTTTGCACAATAACTTGTCCAAGGACAACATTAAACTGCATTTAATTTTTTGGCAAACAAACTAAATGTTATGTACATAAGTGTGTGTGATTTGGGTGAGGCCAAGTGCTTGTGAGAGGTGATGCCATCATTGTACATGGGTTTGCAAAAGAGCAAGATGCCACCAATGCCAAAAAAAAATGCTTTGGTGGGTTGCCCCAAAATTATTTTTTGTTTGTAGCAAGTCGGGTTTTGCAATTCCCCTCAACGAATGGCCAAACAACACGCCACATCTTTGAAGTCTAAAGCATATTCGATGGGTAGGCTAACAAATGTCACATGGGGTGATGATTGGGATGTAGAATGTTTTGTGGACAATTCAACCAAGATGTCATTTGGGAAATTGATCCATGACATGTATGACACAAATCCAGAAGCACAAAAGAGCTATTCAACACATTGTGTGCACATTGATGGGGCCTCCATACAATTGGATTACACTTGAAGAATGTTATCAAAGGTAACCATAAATGGTTTGTAATTGCTAGATATGGAATATGGTGTAATTTGCATGATCTTTCAAAAGTGACATGTTTTAATGTTAAGGGAGTATTGGGATTACAAGACATTATGGATAGGAATAGGCCTTTCAGATGTCCATCTGAAAGGTTTAAATTTTGAATTCTTGTTGAGTTTTGTTTTCTTGTTCATGTTGATGGTGACTTGGGGACTACTCAAGGGAGTGAGTTTTTGGAGTTTGAAGACATTTGTAGAAACACATGTTGAAGATTATGATGTAGATGAAACATAGATAATGGTGTGATAGATATTAGAAACTATGTGATAGATTAGTGTTGCAAGTAATCAAAGACATAGGTAGATTTGATATATGTTAGTACCACCAACATGTTAGAATAAGGAGGGAGAGAAATATTTATCCCATATGGTTTGTCAATGTGGTGGTACAGGGAAGGGAATAAAGAGCAAGGTTGGAGGAGAGTTGTAAATCTCACTCCAAGCATTGTTCACATACTTGTGTGATCTATGTGCTTTTGAATGTGCAATCTCTCCTCTGATCCTATTGTTTTCAACACGTTATGGGCCCACTCATGTGAGTTGCATGATTAGAGGTTTGATTGCTTGTGTGCATTGAGAGAGATCTTGAGGTTTTGTGTTTGTTGGAGGTGCAAGTTTTCACTTTTGGAGGGTTCTTGGAGGCGCTTTTGGAGCCTTGGAGGAGTTTTGAAGAGCTTTGGAGGAGCTTTGAGGTTTTGGAGGCCATCTCGAGTTTGGAGGTGCACAAGTGCTGGATTGGTGCCCTTGTTAACAAATAGGAGATCTACTCAAGTGCAAACATAAATCTTTATTGAAAGGAAACTACAACATAATGCTCACAACACAAAACACAACATCAAAAACTCTCCAAGGTTCTTGTCACAAGAAATACACAAACTTGTGTAATGAAGAAAAAATAGAAGCGAACCATCAACACCAAGGTATTTAACTACAAGACCAAACCACAAATAACCAAACTAAAATAAGT
>Ga0209611_10005908_pt1 | contig 20319 bp, 18 predicted proteins | sample S1TSphgellanicum_3_FD_187693 | JGI IMG/M metagenome (GOLD analysis project Ga0209611, IMG submission 187693) | Host-associated microbial communities from peat moss isolated from Minnesota, USA - S1T2_Fc - Sphagnum magellanicum MG (SPAdes) (version 2) | ecosystem: Host-associated > Plants > Peat...
TTGAGCTACAAGGGTTAAAAGAAAACAATGGAAAAGAGCAAAAAACAAAAAAATACAACCTTGGATCATAGTTTACACTTTGGTTCTCCAAACCATGAATGATACTTTAAGCTTTTTTTTTTTTTTGTTCCAAACCAATTGGTTTTCCCTCCAAAATGATCACATATAAGTTAAATCACAACATGATTTGTCTTGGTTTTGGACTTTTGTTTAAAGGCCTTGGGACCAATTCAAAGCTCTTGACCAATAAGAATGTTCAATTTCATTGGAACCTACTCATTGGACCCTTGTCTCAAGTGGCCCTTAGTATGAAACAAATCATAATTACCAACCACCATAAAAAACACCATGATTTTTTGTATGCTCGAACAATTTCAAGACTTCTATAAATTACCCTTTCACATTGTCAAGTTGAAATATGGAAAGACATATTTTCATAAGTACTACGAATTTTTCCATATCTTTGAATGGGGAGGTCATGATATATGGAAAGAAAAAGAATAATTATGCTAAGAAAAATATTGATCATTAAACAAAATTTTTTGTTTTTCTTTATAAAATTCAAAAAACATTTTGATCAAATAGCAAAATTCAACATGAGATCGTTGAATTCTATTATGATTTGCATTTAATGCAACTATGATAACAACCTTCCTTTGGTTGTCCATTTCAAGATTTACGTGGGAATCACATACATGATGAACTTTTTTTAGCACTTGTGAAGGTGCAAAAAAACGTTTGATCTTGACTATGGCACCCAATGTAAATTAATTAAACAATTTAATGTTCACCTCTCATTTCGACCTATTTTGGACCCTAATGAACAATTTCATCCCATGTTTGGGGTAATTTATGAATAACTTTATAATGTGTTATTAGGATCACTACAAGAATTCATGGGTTTTCAAGTGATCCGACTTGATTGCCATGTTCATTTTGACTAAAAGTTTGGTCAATTTGACTAAAAGCCCCTAGGGGTTGAAAGGACATATCTCTTTTGATTGGTCCATTTGATTAAAATGATTTTTTTGACTATTTCATCAATATGACATTTAATCAAATAGGACCCAAAAAATGAACCTTTTTAGTCAAAATGGACATGGGTGTAATCAAATGAGACACATTGTCAATTAATACTTGTAGTCAAATAAGAAAAATGTGCACACCTCTAATCAAAAAGGACAAAAGTGTAGTCAAATGAAACATGGAGCCAAATAGGACATATGCATGTATAACCACAAATTTTGGAAAACAAAATACTACATAAGTGTTTGTAAGTTAGAAGTAGGTCACACAAATAGGTAATTAAAAGGTAGGAAATTAAAGTAAGGTAGGTAGGTAGGTAAATAAATAATAGGCCCATATTAGTATAAGTACGCCTATGTGAACCTAGGTTATCCTAGGTGAACATATGCTAACCTAGGTAGGCCTTGGTTTGCATAGATTTGGTAGCTAAATAATGTAAGGGTCATATGATGTAAGCTATGTAGGGCCAATAAATGTTTAGTTATTTAGGGTTTATCTAAGCTTACATAGCCCTTACATAGGCCTCCATAACCTACACTTAAACTTACATAACCCTTACATAAGGCCACATAGTCCTTACATAACCCTTATAATATAGGCCTACCCCTATGTATGCCTAGGTAGCCCTTAGCTACATACATAACCATGCCTTAATTAGCCCCTATATAGGCCCCTATGTAAGCATAGTTAGGTACCCTCTACATAGACTTTACCTAGGCTTACATAGTGGGTGAAAGCATGCTACAATGTCCCTTTTTAGGTGTCACACTTGTAGTTTTTCCTACATCTCTTCAAGACTTTAATGCAAAACGTAATTTTTTAGAATATATATTTAAAAAGGGACTCACATATATAATGCTAATAAAATAGTAATCCAAAAATGTAAAAAACACATCAACATGATAAATATTCATTGAATAAGGTATTTTTAAAGTTTGACAACAAATTTTGTAACACTTGCAAAACTCATACATAGGGACTTTTATCTTGCAATGCACTACTCATATTTGCATTACACAACAAGGAATGTCAAGATGTGACAAGTGTTGGAATCAATTAATATTGAAGATGATATTTTGTCATTAGTAAATATCTTATCATTGTTTTAGCACTATAAACTACCAGCTAGGTCAAAATGCCATCATATCTTTCCTTTTAATAACAATTTCATATGTTTGAAAGTTTGTGATCAACAGCAAACAAAATTGTAAATTGATTTTCAAGAACATTAAGATTGTGGGTGATGATGCTCCCAGCAAAACATGGCACATGGTTTTCACCACTAAAGGTTTTGCCCTTGATGAAATATAATTATATCATTTGTCTACAAAACAACATTCTATTAATGAATCCTTATTTCATTTTTGTAGTTCAATCAAGAGATTTTCTGAACTTTCCTGATGTTTTGAATTTGAGAACCAAACTCATTGATTATGTACATGTTGCTTTGAAAACCATCTAATTGAATTTCTTGTTAGAGGATGGTTAGTTTGCCTGGTTTGTTGGTGAGATCCATAATTGTTCACATTGTTGATAGGCTTTATTTCTTTGTTTGCAACAAGTAAGGTCCTTACAAAAAAGGTTAATTTATTGGTGTAATGCCATTTGCTACTAATGCCATTGGCAAGCCCCAAAAGTTGCAGTTATACTCCATAGCCAAATAGTGTTCCAAGCAATTTTGGGGATTACAAGATTCTAAGCTTAACCCTAAGCCCTTTTCTCTACAATTGTTGCAAATTTGTCACATACATCCAATGTGAGTAGGTGACTTGTGGAATTATAACTAAATTTTTTAAAGGTTTTCTTAGGTTGTTGGGCATTAGTTTTTAGTAGGTGTGTCGTGGAGGTGTTTTTATTTGTTCTGAACATTGGAGAATGTTCACTAATGTGAACAATGTTTGGTAAATAGGTGTCCTTGTGTGTGAAAAGACTTGTTTAGACCAGTGACAAGGGCGAGGTGGTCAAGGGTGTTTGCTCAAACTTCCTTGTAATGAACTTGCATTTCTTAACCTCCCAATTGACTAACCATCTAGCTTCTGGCCATTTTCAATCCTTACAGTAATAAATGCTTGTTTAAATTGTTTAGATTGGTTATCCCTTATTTCAAACATTGAGGGTGTTGGTGTTGGTGTCAAGGTTATGATGACTAGTTTGAGTCCCTTCAAGAATGTATGTTATGAACTCCCATTCCTTTGTACAATTTTTAACAAAGTGTTTTTGGATACTTGAAAGCTTAAAGGTTTGTATTTTTCTCAATGTATGTCCCATTATAAAACTGATTCCTAAATAATGTAATATTAGGTTCTATGTTTGCCCAAAGACTTTAAAGGTGAGTCAAACCTCAACAATTTTCAAGAAGGATTTGTATGGAGGCTACTAGTAGAATTTTTTTCATGGGGCATAGTTTTTTGTGTGGCTAATTGAATATTTAAGTGATTTGAAAATGACAATCATAGGGCCCATTGGCAAAGAAATGTTAATGCCCACTAATCCAAATGTCACCATCATCATGGTAATAGTTTTGCTTAATCTATATTGTTTAGTTTCTTTCAATTCATGAACTCTAAAGTTTTGGTTTCCTTTGTTGCCTTGAAACAATAGTGGTGAACATATAAAGTTGTTTGGGCTTTTGATTTTCCTAATGTTGATGCAGTTTATTTCTCATTTTGTTATATGATAGCAACTTGCTACTGGCACAAAAATTGCTTCAGCTTCTTGTGGCACATGTTTTTTGAGAAGCATGACAATTACAAGGTAAACATTGTGTCCCGTAATGATGTTCAAAACATCATGAATTCAATTGAACTAAGCAAAGAATAATTGATGTGGGAATCTTGCATGGGTGCCATTGTTTATTCATTGTTTATATTATAGACCTAGCTAGAAGTTATATTAACTACACTAAAATTATTTCATCTACTAACAATGTGCATCATCTCCATGTTATAGAGCATAAAATTCAGCAATAACATGTGTGGTGTGCATGTTTGCATTTTTTGGTTTTTCTTGGGGGTGCCAACTAACAACTTACTTTACCATGAGGTACAATACCATTGATTACTTGAGGCCTAGGAACTATCTTTGGTTTCAAAATTGAGGAATGTAAATTTATTTCTTCTAGTGTGGGCTCAATGCTTAATGGCATGAGCCTGGAGTTCTAAGACCATATGCAACAGTAAATATTTCAATTGCTAGTTCAACTTATTGTGTTTCAGGGAGGATTATAAAATATAAGGTAGTGTTGTGTAAATCAATATTAATAAATAATATTCTATTCATGGTTTGTTATTAAGGATATAATGATTAGTTTTTTCATTAAACAAAATCCTACTCCCACAAGAGGATGGATATAAGTGCATGGTTCAAGTTTTGATTTATGATTGTCGTAAACTGTGAAGCAATAATGACCTAAAAAATTGCCTTAATTTGTGACTTTGAGTGGATTTTAGGAGTTTAGAATATGCCGACAAATCACCTTGATAATTTCTATCTGGATTTTGTTGTGAATCATGAACAAAAAATGGGGGGTTTTAGTGAAAGCAAGTTCTAGATGTAATACAAAAAAATTAGAATAAACAAATGTGAGAATTATTATATTCTACTTCAAACTACAATATACTATAATTATTCTAGAAGGAAAATAAAGCAAAAGATAAAGAAATAAAAAATAAAAATAAGACACAATAAATTTCTCGACCTTCACACATTCTCTTGCATCATTCCTTATTTCTTCATATAAGATATCTCTCCCTCATTCATTCAAGAATTTTCCATACAAAAATGATGGGAAATCCATCTCTTAATCCTTTTCTTCCATAAAGCACGTGCAAGGTTCATATTCCACCCACAAAAGTAAGCCCAAGTTCACCTAATCCTTACACAAATCCCTTTTAATTGATTAGTAAATAATTACCAATCACCCATTTCCATAGTGGGCTAATTAACCTAATGACTTCATTCTCAAGATAAATTAAAAAATGATTAGTAATCTACTACTATGTAGTTACTAGGAGGCCCTTAGGACTACATGGTTTAGGTAAATTTTCTACCCTTAACAAAGGCTATCATTAATTAACATCTTTTAATTCAATTGAAATCATTAAAAGTTAAATCTTCATCTTTGGCAAAAAGATCACAATAGAGCCAATATAACTCTTGTTGGACAAATTTGATGGATTGCACAAAGTCATAAACACCCATCTCAACTTTGTGCACTTTTGATCAATGCAACATGGACACATTCAAACATAGCAAGGATATAAGGGAATTGGTGAATGAACTTGATGTCACATAAAACATTTAGGTTCTTCAAAGCAACCTCATTCTTGGAACTTTTGGCATGCATCTTCATAAATAAGAGGGCGCTATTTTGCATACACGTGTTTTGTTGGATAAAACATTGAGATTTAATGGGTTTTGAAAAATTTGACCAATTTTTTGCCTTTGCTATTGATCAAGTCAACAAGCTTTTGGAATTCTAGAAACTTCTTGGGACTATCCATGAAAAAAAACATACAATGCTTGTAATAAACTTTCTATTTTTTCACCAAATCAATTCCAACAAAGTGACCACTGCTGAATTTGTTTAGACAGACAAAAATGAACCTTAATGAAAAAGGCAACAACCTTATCTTTAAATTATAGTGTGATATTAATGTAATGACCTTGGAACATGTTACTACCCTCACACCTCATGCTAACTAGCTTGGCTCCCAAATTTTCCAACCTTAATCCACCAAAATCCAAGAAAACCTTAAGCATCAAAGCAAAATTATTATCAAATGTTACAAAGACACAGATTATTTCAACCCACTAGATGATTAGAATCCTCTTCCAAGCTTACACCACATATAATTGGATTAACAACCATCAAATATTGTTAATGATTGTCATTTCATTTACAAAAATGCTAATGAAGGTAATAGTTACAAATTCAATTTTTGTGTCATCCAACAACATGTTGTGCATGACCTTGGCCATGTTTTAACTTTAACCATGCCCCCTCTTGAAAAATGTGTTTAAACCTTCCTTTTAGGCATATTCACAATCAAGGTACCCAAAAGGACGATTTAACATAAAAGGATTGCAAAGGACTATTTTGGATTTTTATTACATTTACTATTTCATGATTATAGTGGATTAGTATATGACTATAATTAGAATGATGTCTTGTTAATCTAATAAAAAAAATCCAAGAATATATTGGATATAATATAGATGTCCTTTTGAGTCCCTTTAAATAATTTGAGTATTTGTTTTAATTGTAATTTTCATCGTAAAGGAATCAAAAGGAATGTATTAAACAATGCAATTGACTTTAATTTTCTTTCATGGATAAGTAATGCATATATCTATGTTTGGCAATGTTCATATACTGCATTTGATTAAATAATATACGACATAAGAATTTTGAAAGCTACAAAATCCATTTTGAAAAGGCAAAAGGGAAAATGATTCCTTTTTTTTAGCCATTTGGTTGATTTTTTTTGTATTCATAAGGCTTAGAAGTTGTGGCCCCAAATGTTGACAAAATGTGTAGGAAATTTTCAAAAAAAAAACATGTTAAGTTATATATAAAAACTTATCTACTCATTTTTTGCATTTTTATTTTTTTACCAAAATATTTATGCATAATTACATATGCATATGAAAAATCACTGACACATGGAAATTACCATAATTTGAATTATCCAATGTTTTTCACTTAAATTTATTTCATATACATTTTATATTTAGAAGATAGCAAAAACAAAGTCCTTGAGTCCAATGTCTAAAAAGGGGTACCTTGATTGTGAATATACCCTTCTAGTATTCTTAACTTTCAACATTTGCAATAAGGCTTTGAATCCTTCAAAATTGTTCATGGGATGATTGTGAGCAAATATGTGATTAGCATAACACATTACACATATTTCTAGTTGTGGTCAAAGGTGACATTACACATGAAATGTAGGTCTAGGACAAATAACTTGTCACCAAAATTTTGTTGTTAAGAGTGCTAAACTTTTCATTTTTGGAATGCACTGAGATTTTGCTCATAAAATATTTTTGCATCAATATTGGGAATGGAAGCTTTGCATTTTTGGTGGCCAACATGCTTGAGAACCAATAACTTCTTTTTCTTTTCCACAAATGTGCAAATCATGCATTTCATCCAATGCATTTGGCCATTATCATAGACAACAAACTAAACCCACAAAAGGTGACCAGTCCATGCATTTTCAAACTTTCTAAAACTTTCATAATTTTTAAAAAAAATTTAGAACTCTATAGGATAGATCTTTAGGAGATTTAAATTTGTTGAGATGATGGGTGGGCTATTATTAAATGTTGGTGGCAAGGAAGATGATGGCCCAATTTCATTTTGAAGGGCAAAAATAAAGGGTTGAGAGGTTTGTACTTAAAGTTCTTAGAAATTTGTAAAGGTGTTATGGTGTTTCCAGTGATTAGGGTGTGAAATTCAAGATGAAAGCACTAAGCAGGGAATAGGACTTAGAAAGATTGTTATAAGACTTAAGTGTTAAAAATCTTGTAGCAAAAGCTTACATAATACACAAAAATTTATAGTAAGAAACTAAAGTTGAAAACCTTAAATTTTGAAATCCAAACCTTAAAAAGATAAGAATTAGTCAAAATTTTGAAAAGATTAAGCTAAAATAATGGGCATGCCATCAATTGTGTAAGAATTAGGATTCAAAAAACTTAGAATTTGAACCTCAAATTGAAACCCTAATTCTTAATTCACAAATATGCAACAAATAAATTTCATTCTAGTTGTGATTAAGTTGCAAAAGATGAGTGAGCATTGACTCCCGAGTAATGAACATTGAAAGCTTGAGTGATGAATTTCAACAATTGATCTTTGGTTCCCAAAAACATAAATGTAGAACTTTAAAAAAAATTTAATGAAATTGGAAAGGGTAATACTACATTACCATACTTAGACTTAATGAAAGATAATGGAGTTTGGACATTGAAAGCATGTTGAAATCTAAAGCAATGGAATTTTGAGTTGCAACTTGCATAACAAACAACAAGATAAATTCCTAGGGGTTATCAAAGCTCTATATACCAAGGATCCATTTTCAATTCACTTGCAATTATAGTACAACTAACTGATTTTCTAACGTGACAATTTATTTATTAATACATCGTATTTCTAGGAGGATAGTTGCACATTAGTTGTAATACCCAAAGGATAGTTGCACAATAGTTATATATGAGTTGTTTTTGAATTCTAGTTGTAGGGTAATGTGGTTTTGACGGACACAATTTTTCATAGGGTGGTGCCATTTGGCAACATGAAGTTTATGTGAATTAGCCTTAATTTTAACCCTAATTTTAAAGCATGACTGTTGGGTGCAAGCAAGGTAAAATAGATAGCTCATTACTCTATGTCAAAAAAATTACAAGTAGTTATGAAATTTTTTGAATGTATTGAAAATAAAAATCTTATATTGTACAATAATTAACATGATGATAATCTTCCATTTTATATTTAAAATTATGAAAAACCTTATCTTGAAAGTAGAATTTTAAAAAATGTTTCTACTTGCATAAGGTGTTTGATTTTACAAAATGGGCTACATGTAGATGAAATATTGATTTAAAAGATATTTATGTGTCGCTAAATTATGCATGATATAATCATAACATTTCAAAATTTTGATATGAAGTAGGTTTAAACACCATTTTGACCTAGTTAGTTTCAAACATACTTTCAACTTATTTTTATGATACCAAAGTTGTTCAAACTTTATATCCAATTTCCCATAAACGAAATCTAGTGACCTATGTTTTCATATTTATACTTCAAAATATTTCGAATCTACTCTCTTGTGTCCATGTCACAAAATATTTCATTTTAAAATTAGATTTTGGGCGAACTATTGTTTTTGTTGACACTTTATTGGTGGTACCTCAAGTGCATCACCTTTTGGTGATTTTGGTTTCTTGGTTATTTGATTAGCAGTGGTAAATGTGTGACACACCAAAATATCAAGGTGATTCACAAAAATTAAATGGTAAAAACTTGCCAAATTCTATTTTGCAATAACCACTAAGGGTTATTTAAAACAAATTGAGTTGGTAATTAATAATTACAATTCTTGTGTTGTAATTTTAAGGTGATTTCAGATTTAGACACATCTCCTTCATTTTCCAACACATCATTATGACCTTGGTCAAATTGTTAGCATTCCTGCCTTTAATGACACGTTTGAAAGAAATCAAAATTGATGACCAAGTCCAATCCTTAACAATATAGGCATGAATTGACATACCCAAGATTGAATGCCAATTGTTGTCACTTTATCACAAGTTAGTGTTAAGTATCAAAAGGCACTTGAAACATTCATTTTTCTCTGGATTTCATTTGATTATACATGAAATATGCCATAACCCACCATCTATGTTAGACCACTATTTTTTTAGCCAACAAAGGGACACCTAAGAAATGAAATAGAGGCTTAAGAACCTCATATTCTAACATTGGCCACCCTTGTTGAAGAAAATGAAAAAATTGTGGCAAACTATTGTCGTTTTTCTACCCCTTTCATCTTTCACCCCAACTTGCACATGTTACAAAATAATGCATTGACTTTGGGTCATGTACACATTGCATTTTTCAAATGCTAACATTGTTGTTAATAAGCTAAAAATCCTTCTTGACCCCTAGGTGTGGAAGGTCTTTTGTAACCTTTCTTTTGCTTGCATGTTTTTCAAGTGTGTTGAGACCAAGAATGAGGTGTTTTCTTGTCACCTTAGGGCACAGACCACACTTAACATTGTGGACTTTTCCATCTTTCACTTGTAGCATTTCTGCCCAAGAAAAGATGTTGCTCAAAAACCTTGGCATTTCTTAGAAGGTTTGTAAATTTATTTATTTATTTCTTATTATTATTTGAAATATTGCTTCTTCACCAACATTGATGATTTCAACCAAGTTGGGTGTATGAGCTAAAAACATTAGCAATCCTCTAGGGCAAACCAAGATGATATTAGGATTACTACGCTTTCTTGTCATTGATAGTTTTGTTTTGGTGCCAAATGAACTTGCTTGTGATGACTCTGTTTCAACTTGATTTTGAAAAAGCATGACCAAAAGGTTTGCATTTGCAACATTTCCACTACCTTGAAAATAATGTTCCAACAATGTAGCTTTAATTTATTTAGTCATTGTAATCAATCAATAATGAACACCTCCTCCAATTCCTAAACCAACATAATGGGAGCAAAAAACCATGAGGAATCAGTATACTAAACAAGGAATAAAACTTAGTTTCTTGAACTAAAGCTTGAAATCTATTACATTCTAAGCACCACCTTGACTCCAAGTCCAAGGTTCACTAAATTCCAACTTCAAATGCGACAAACTTGCATTCAATTATGTGAGTGGAACAATCATTCGTAGAAACATTGTACAAACTTTTTAAACGTTAAACCCCGCCACTCTTTCACATCAATGAAAGCTCAACTACGTTTTTCATTTCATGTCCTTGCAACATGGTGCTAACAAGAAAGGTTCTAGCATGGAATGAATGTAAAGGATTCTATGAAGAAGTAGTGGCAAAAAGAGAATGGATGTGCCTTAAAGTCATGGTATTTGTGGCTAAAGTGTGCTCTAAAGTGGATGGTATTTGGCAAATTTAAGGATTTTAACATTTGTTTTTTCTTTAAGGAATTTCGCAAGGCCAGGGGGCGGCCTTATTGCTTTTCGGCTATCGTTTTATTCATCAGTAAAAAAAAAAGGTTGGTATTGCGATATAATCTAAACTTCAAAATCAAATAAGTGATTGGACTATGTGGCCTCCCTATTCCATAGTCATGTCAAAAGTTTTCCCATTTCATAAATATCAGCCCTTTCAAATAATGGTATGAACATTTAAAACTCCTTAGGCCCATAGGTTTTTTAAAATTTAAATTTTTGAAAATTTTTTAAAAAAAGTTTTAAAAATTCAAAATTATTTTTTTAAGGAGAATTTTTGCCACTTGGTGAAAAAAAGAAATGTAATGTGAATCATACAAAGAAATTCTTAAAGAAATGCACTGAAGTTGCCAGATTTCAAGGGTTTTTTTTTTCTGAAATCGCCATATTTAGATAATAGGTTCCAACATGTCACCAAAAATATAGCAGAATTCTTAAAACTTTGCACTATCTTCTCTGCTGACCTTTAGCCAAATTTGGCTATTTCCTCTTGTCGAAGATCTCCACCTATTTTGTGATAGGTAGTGTAGAATACGTTCTGCCGCCAGTTGTTGCTTCCTTTGTGTACTGCGGACGAAGCGGCCAGAGATTGCGATGCGCCCCGCAGACAATCATGTCTCTTCTGTATCTTCTCGCAGTCCCGAGATCTCAGGACTTGTTCTTCTGTTGTTTATGTTTTTGTTGCTGGCTCTTCTGTGTAGTGTGCAATGCGTTGCGTCGGCTCGTGTTGCCTTGTGCCCTGCGGATGAAGAGGCTATGGCTGCAATGCGTGCCGTGGACAATGTCTCTGTTTCTTACACTCGCGGGATCGGCTATAGCTTTGTGAACACGGCGAATAGTGTCACGATTCCTTTCACTCCCGGGATTCCCTATAGCTTCGTGAATACGGCAGGGAATAATATCACGCTCGGTATGGTGATTTTGCCAGAGCTCGGAGTGGCGCCTGAAGCTTATGCTGTCTACGCTCGCCGTAAGCTTACAGCTAAATTCCTCTCTGTCTGTCTGTCTGTCTGTCTGTCTGGCTCTCCTTTCTGGGTTCAATCTCTTCTCTTAACAAGAACCTCTGTCATGTTATTTCTAGCTGCAACAACCAGGGTTTCAACCCTAAACCCTATACGTGGGCTTTCATGGTCTCATAGTACTGTAACCCCTTGCTCTCCTATCGGTCGGAATTATTGCATGACGTTTTCGTGAACTTTTCGTGATCTTTGCAGTGAACTTTTGGATGGGGGACAGAGATAGCGCTCTATGGCTACTATGCAGTAATTGTGGAGAATGCAACAGTAGAGCATGTGGTTTGTGCCATGATGCAATTGCTGCATGTGGAGTATTGGACTCTTTTGGGACATGGCAACAATGGTGGGGTAGTGGCAGCAAGATTGGCTGTTACTCTACAACCTAAAGTTAAGGGCCTTATCTTGTTGGCAGCTGCACTGCCTGGGGATTTGGATACACGGGCACTCAATCTCTTGGTAATAGTCATTTATGGTGGAAAGGACACTCTGGTGACTCCGGAAATGATCACCAAATCGTTTTCCCATATGGCCGGTAATCGAATTTTCCTCCTTATTTCATCAGTCTACCTGAAGACTTCTTCTGCGAGTATTTTGTCACAGAGGTGAAATTATTGGCAGCCGGAATTTATGGCAAGCTCTTCAAGCCTATTGCTGAGCTTCAATCTGAGCATTTGACTTGGCAAGGTTTTTTGTTTCTTTGGTGATGGAACCAAGTATACTGGGTGTTTTTGCAAGTCAAGAGCCTAATGCTGAGCATTCAGCTTGCAATGGGATTGTGTGTTTAAATCATGTAGAATTCAGGTCACCAATTTGGAGCAACAGAAGAATGAGCACTAGATGTTGCACTTGTTATTAGCCAACCTCAATACTGCTATTTCACAAGTCTTGATTTGTCATCCAATCTGTGGGAATACATGAGTTTGCAAATCAAATTGTTTGCCAACAATGTTGACCTCCTGTTGTCTGGTATAGAGAGGCATAGAGCACATGCTTTTTCCAGGGTCATAGGTTCATAAATGCTAATTTGGGATGTGGTGAAAGGAAAGTGTAGCAAGTTAAGCAACATGTATGCATAGAACACTTCTAAAAATGGTGAATCTCTGTCACATTTCTTGCAGGGGACACCAGCACTCTGCTGTTTCCAAATTTGGGTCACTTTGATTTTGTACACAGTAAATGCAAGGGCAATGATCTACACCCATATTGCAATCGTCAGGGGGGTTTGACCTCAAATGATGCAGTTTGCATTGCACAGTATTTATTGTATTCGCTCTTTTACTCTCAATGGGAAGTTGCCTCAGCAAAGGCACTTTCCTATGGGGACAATGAAAAGCTCACCCCAGGGCATAATGATTCAAAACCTTACCCAGGTGATATTCATGTGAAATTCACAGAGTTTCCAATTCCTGGAACCAGCCCACAGGTACTATAGCCCTGTACCTCTCAGATAGTGGGCTCTCAGACATATAGTCATTCTAATTCTGAGCATTTTGAGAAGTCCAATGGTTTTATTTGAGCGTCTCCATTACAGTTCAATAGTGTGTTTACAGATACTTACCATCTTGCATTTGTGGTGTGCTCAAGTTACTGTGCTGCAATTTCAATTTTGGAGGTATTACAATGTGCATGGAGGTGCTAACCATTGGCTTAGGTCTCTCTTCCAGCGGGTATGGTGGATATTCACCCCCAGTCAGATGAGAGGGGGTTTAATATACTACCCTGGTGCTGCAGTGGATGGCCGTGCATACTTTCCTCTAGCTTTTGAGATTGCTGCACGAGGGCACATGGTTGTCATTGTCCAGCTACCTCTGTGTAATGCTGGGATCAATTTTGCAGATGCAAATGTTGTACTCAACTCCAACATCTCTGCATTTTCTGGTATGTGAGGGGCAGCCTTGCAAATTTTGAATTTTGCTTGATTGGGGAAGCAATGGAGCTGTTGCATATCTGGTGCATGTTGTCTCAGCACAAGACCATTCTAGCTCTTACTTTCAGGTCATTTATTGAGCAAGATCACTAACTTTTGGGATAAGACAAATGCAGAATTTTACTTCATATTTTTGAACAAAAGTTTGGTGGATATATGCTTGTGCAGTCTTTTTGCTGCAGCTAAAAACCAAAAACATTCAGAATAGCATAACACACTATTGCCTTATTGCAATGAACATTGTTGAAGCTCTTGTATTTCGTTCTTCTATCTCATTTCCCCCTTAACGAATGCATTTTCTAAGTGTTGACATCTGCAAAGATTTTGTGTCTCTTCCTCTTCAGAGTGATCAAATAACAGGTTCTGTTGCTGATGTTGCAGTAGTCCCTGAGGATAGATGGGCAATTGGTGGCCATTCACTAGGTGGCTTAGGGGCAAGTCTATATGCTGGTGCTTATGGAAATCAAGTATATGCAGCAGTCTTTCATGCAGGTGGATGGTTGATAAACCTAACCCAGTCTGAGTTGCCTGTGCTACAAATGTATGGGACTCTTGATGACATATTCGCAGGTGGCTATGAAAGATACCGTTATTTGTATGTGGATCCACCACCGAAAGGATTTGGTCCCTTGGTGAATTTGAACACCACAGAATTTATTCCTATCGTTGGCGCAAATCACTATCAAGTAGGTGATTATGGCTACCAAGCTCCTGATCAAATTGCAACGATAAGTCTTGAGCAGCAACACACAGACTTTGCTGAAAAAACAGTCAGCTTTCTTGACAATTTGTTGCTTTAGAAGAGATAACATTTTGTTGTCATAAAATTGGGTGGCTTTTTTTTTTTTTTGATTTTCTTTCACCGAAGCATCCATTTAGTACTACAATGGGTTGCCAGTGTGTATCAGAAACATCAATTATTCTAGTCCACCTTAACTAAGTCTACCAAAGTGGAACCTGTACCAAACTTTGGTTTTTCTTCCATGATGAATAAAGCTGTAAAATTTTGTGCAGTGTGTTTGCAAGAGGCTCATCAGGTAATGACATCGATGGAAATTCAAAGCTGCAGTTATGATACATGAAGCTGAGAAGTGAAGATATTGGCAACAGTGATGAGAGCATTTTCTAGTGGTCACAGCAGTGTAAGTATCTGCAGTGCCGCAACAAATCTATAAGCCACCTCCTAATGGTGCTGCACTATTGCTGGCTGTTCCAACAGAGGTCTTTTCAGCAGCAATGTTCCTGCTCATGGCCATGTGCTTCAATGGACTAGTGGTGGCAAACTGCTCCCCTTTTTTTGATGTCCATTCTGGGTCCTCCATCTCCACCAGTCCCACCCGCTTCCGCTTGTCGATGAGTACTGTTGGGGAATCCACAAGTTCTCTATACATCGTCATCATCCCTAGCCCGAATGCTATGCTGATCATAGCCAGCAGTGGGTATACTGCTGGTTCCACCCAGCTGCTCAATATTGACATGCACGCAATATGGGTTGCAATCAGTGATCACACAAGTTCACAAGTTCGCACAAATATTCAAAGTAAATGGTATCTTGTTAATCCAGACTGCAGCAATGAGAATCAAGTAGTGGATTATGAATCTTGGTGACATCTAAGGTGGATTCTTCTACAGATTGGAATATACTAGCTGTTATCTGTAAGAGAAATCTAGCGCTTCAGCTAGACCTTGAAGTAGACACTAGAGATGAGAAGGCACGCACTGAGCATGGTGAATATTATCAGCTCCTCCTGATAAGTTGTGTTTTGAAGTCCGGAGAAGTACAGGTCTTTGTTGGCTGGGTGCAGCTGCTGCTGCATGATGCAGGTGCTCGACCTCTTCAGCACTCATCTTGGTGACACCTGCCATGGCACTAATGTACTTGGCAGCATCATGCAGTCCTCCCAGGGTTCCAAGCTGGCGCAACATGCAAGAGTCACCAGATTGCGCACCCTGAAGATGCACCGCTGCCCTTGCAAGCGCAATCCTGAAACTATTCACCCCCTGCACAATATCCCAGTGAAAAATTGGCCAGTATAATATGGCTCCCAAACAACAGAAATTCCTGAAATCATCTCCGTGTCTAATCTCTACCACCCGGGATACAAAACCTCTCAACAGGTATTTGATGTGGTAAGATCTCTCTCTTTCTCTCTCTCTCTCTCACTCTGTCTCTCTCTGTGTTTGTACATATTATCCATAATTTGGCAAAACACTAGACTACTTCCAACATAATACGACCACAACATCCATTTATTGCTATGGGAATTACAAACGCATTTGATTCTAATGAAAGGAACAGAAACAGATCAGGAATTGCAGCAGATGGGTTGCACCGGAGATGATCATGACTAGTGCAGAACATACATTCATATTCACCATGGTGTTGTGTGGAAGTGAACGCAGGAGATGACGTCCAGGCAAGGTCTGTACTCTTTACCACACATGCACGCACGCGCACACACACACACACACACATGTATATAACAACTGATCAAACAGAGAGACTGCAATATCAATTACAGTAGTGGTAGTAATGGGCTGTGCAAGATGCATTGCATGGCTGAATATGATGAGTACAGCAGATAGTCTACTTGTTCATGCATACTTGAGATGTGTGCCATGTTAAAAGGGATTTGTTGGCAAGAGGTCTCAGTTTACTTACCTATTTTATGTGAGTTTGAGACAAAGTTTCAATTAGAAACAAATGAGCTCCCAAAAAGGAAACTGTTTTGGGCTGTGAATACTGCTACTATTTTGAGGAGTATACATGGTAAATGTATATATACATGGGATTTTACCATTTTACCATTTCACCACAGTCATTTTTTTTCCTCCGAGATATTTTGTTGATTTTTCAACCCCAAAAAGTGAAAGTTTTGGAAATTTTTGATAAATTCTAGTGTAAATTTGACTAATTTTTCTATTTTGTGTCAAATTTTTTATATAAAAAATTTGATGAAAACCCTAGTGATAATTAGGGTTTTTTTTTTGGTTTTTTTTGTTTCTGGGTTAAATTTTAAACATTATATATATATCAATATCTCGCACACCTTAATAGGTTTAGAAATTATGAAATTGCCTCCATAAAATCTTGTTCTTTAAAGGCTTTCCAACAATATATCAAGAGTGTGCCCCTGATTTCCCTAAACATTTTAGTTTTTCTTTTATTGAATTATCAATGACAAGATTGTTTCAATATCCAATAAATTTTAAGTCTAAACATTCCCGAGATCACCTTGGTTGCACCTGAACTCATCAAGGTCTTTCCAACAATACAAGAGATGGGGGAGGGACTATGGATTGGGAGATGATCATCTCAACATGACAAACAAACAAAACAAAACAAAACAAAAACCTACCCACCTTCTTTAATTAATAAATATATTATTATCCCATACTTGGGACTATAGTCAGGATCTCATAATCAGTTTTATTTATTTACTATAATTATTTATTTTGTTGTTGGGTAGATTATTTGCATTTTTTTGACTTGAAAAAATATGATTCTTGACATACAAAGAATTTTTTAAAAAACTTTCTGAGGAGAATAATTCACCAGATTTTGAGAAAATCAAAAAAGAAATTGTCAAATTTCTGCAGCAGGTTCCAGCAATTACCCAAAAATATATAGTCTATAGCCAAAATTCTTCGCTAATTTTTTTTGTTGATGATTGCCAGTTTGGCTACATTGCAAAAGTGGAAAAAGAAAGAAAGAAAAAATTCGCTGCTTTGTAATCCAGATTTTAACATAGTGAAGAGAAAGTGGGTACCAAATCATGAAACTGGGTATCAGTTCATAAGATGTCCAGGATCTTATTTTGGGAAAGGCTTGACTTAATGAATTCTTTGTAATCCAGATTTTAACATAGTGAGAGAAAGTGGGTACCAAATCATGAAACTGGGTATCAGTTCATAAGATTTCCAGGATCTTATTTTGGGAAAGGCTTGACTTAATGAATTCTATGATTATGAGCAGATTAACACCTTGCCATTCATTAATTCATCTGATGTTCACCTTGTGTTTGCATTGTGCAAGTTCCATGTATTAACTGAGTTTGATGAGGGCAAGCACAACTATTGAAGATGATGTCTTGCTGGTCAAAACTGATGGTCTGCAAAGCACGTCCTGAGACTCACACAACACTCTGCTGAATTGGGGGCTTGTCTCTTGTGCCTGGTGATGACAACAACTCCTTGACCATGGAGGGCAAGTTGTTGTCTTCTACCTTATCTTAAAAGTTTAGACTTAGATAGACTTTAGTTGCTTGACCCATTAGTTCATTGCACAATGGGCTGGTTTCAATGCTTGCAGAATTGTACTCACTTTATACAAATTCAGACAAGTTTTTTAGATTTCTAGCACTTAAACAAGAAGTTCCCCACTTTGGACCACATCATACAAGAATATAGCAGTAAGAAAAGAATACAATGTCAAATTTGTATAATCTAGAGAAAGAAAATTTTCTTATCATGTAATCAATAAATGTCTAGGTGCTAATCTAGCTCATTTAATTGCATAGTGCATTTTGGAATTCATTTGCAATCAACTACTCAGTCCGGTGGCTTTAGCGTGATCTTTTTTGGTGATAAATTTCACCACTTTGCAACAAAAAAATAGCGGGACTCGTACAAAGGACTTTTGTTAAAAAAAATGCACCAAAGTCACCAAATTTTGAGAATTTTTTTTGTGAAATTGCCATATTTGGGCAAAAGATGTTGTCAAAACATGGCAAGATTCTTGAATTTTCTAATTTCCTCTCTAACCTATAGCCAAATTTGACTAATTCCTCTTGTGGATGATCCCAGGTAAGTACTAAGGACCTCAAAGGGGCCTACATCACAAAATTGAAAAAGAAACCTTCCCACTTGTCCCATGCACAATTACTATTTGCCTAAAAAGTGACATTTTTGGTCACCTCATGATTCATCTTTGGCTACAAAGAGATGAATGTTAATATAAATTCACATTAATTGCATGAAATCATCCATATTTTGACACCCATTAATGTGTTAGGGGCTGCAATATATACCAATTTGAAACATAAAGGCATGTTTTGTTTAAGATTAATTTGTTACTTTTTTGCATTTTTTGAGCTCTTTGCTGTTATTAATTGTAGCTCCACTAAATGCCAGAAACAAGAGAAGGATAATAATACTGTTCATCCAGTGTTTCAACCAGGCATAAAAATCATTGGAAATTGAGATTCATGTGGAATAACCACCATAACCAAATGTTGAAAGCTAAATATGCATGAGAAAAAAAACAATATTGTTTTGCACAAGTGAAAGAGGGGATTCCAATCGGGTAGGATTTAGCCAAGTAGGGGGAATCCTAAAGTTCAAACAACATGAAGAACAGCCTTGGGCCACAATGAAGTCTCTAAAGGTGGATGGTGGGTGGTCAAATACTTTTTTTAAAAAAAATTTAAAAAAATAAAAAAAAGGATTTCAATTTGCTAGCTGACCACAATGGTTAGCTCAATTGTTACGTTGTTTAAACCTTATTTTTAAAAATTAAGGCCACGAGAAAAATTAACCTAAATCTTAAAACTCACCCTATGTACAATATATCAAGTAGTTCTTAAGGCGAGTATTTGAAAATCAACCCTCATGCATAATAAGCAATTATTATCCCCAAAAATTAGAGTAAATTGATAACCGAGGTATTACTTTGATAGTGAAATTGATAAGAGGTGAGTTTAGTTTTGATTTATTTTTAATATTGATACCTTGCGTGGTCTAAACATTAAAATTAAAAAGAATAACCTAGCTGACCAGTTATGAAAAAAAGCAGTAATAACTGGCCAACACCGACCAGTTCAAAAATTGAAAAATGATAAATAAGAATGTTCAAATCACAAGAATAGTGAATCAATAAAATTGAAATTATACTTGCTAATATTGTGGTGTCAATTTTCTTTTAGCATGTCAAAAGTTCGTTGGTGAACTCCTTTTCACACAATTCTTTCCTTCAAATTGAAGGGGGGTATTATTCTACAATAGTTGACATAAAAGCATGTCAAAAAAATTAGGAAATTATCTTTCAAAAGTAAATTGATGATAATAGATGATAATGGTGAAGAATGTTGTTCATTTTCCTTCAAACATGTGATAAGAGAAGTCTTTTGATTTTTTGACCATCGATGTATTGGGGTCCAACACTGATTTTAGTCAAGGCATGTGTTTCCCTGCTATTGAAACTAGTATAAAATTGGTACAAGGTTGAAAAATTGCCTCAAGTTCAGGATCAAGCTGACACGGGTGTAAAGTTGGTATTGCTTCAAGTCGTATCATTCTAGTAGGGTCCTTGTTATCAGGCTGATATGGGTATAAGGTTGGTATTGCTTCAAGTCATATCAATCTAGTAAGGTCCTTGTTATCAGGTTGATATGGGTATAAGGTTGGTATTGCTTCAAGTCATATCAATCTAGTAAGGTCCTTGTTATCAGGTTGATATGGGTATAAGGTTGGTATTGCTTCAAGTCATATCAATCTAGTAAGGTCCTTGTTATCAGGTTGATATGGGTATAAGGTTGGTATTGCTTCAAGTCATATCAATCTAGTAAGGTCCTTGTTATCAGGTTGATATGGGTATAAGGTTGGTATTGCTTCAAGTCATATCAATCTAGTAAGGTCCTTGTTAT
>Ga0209611_10005909_pt1 | contig 20316 bp, 24 predicted proteins | sample S1TSphgellanicum_3_FD_187693 | JGI IMG/M metagenome (GOLD analysis project Ga0209611, IMG submission 187693) | Host-associated microbial communities from peat moss isolated from Minnesota, USA - S1T2_Fc - Sphagnum magellanicum MG (SPAdes) (version 2) | ecosystem: Host-associated > Plants > Peat...
AAAAATTCTCTACTCTGGCTTGCCAAACCAGTGTAGAAAATGCCGTAAATTTGGGCATCACGCGCGTGCTTGCACCACCAACATGTTCAAGCCCCAAGAGGGGCAGGTGCAATCCAATCCCTCACGAAGAGAGAGCACAGGGGGGGCCTCAGGTCCGAGCTCTGCTCCTCAGATCTCAGATAAGACAATCAAAACAAGGTAGCCCGAAAGCTCTTCTATTGATCCTCAAAGGAAAAATGGAGGATCCCAGAGAAATGGAGCATCTGAACCAGCAGGTCCCTCCCAGTTCCTTACACACACAGCCAGCCATAATAACATTGCTTTCGAGAGCCCGGCTCAGGCTTCTAGGCAAAGGAGTCCAGAAGGAAAGGCATCGAGGGATCAAGGGATGTCAGACATCCCTGACCACTCGACTAGCTCCAAGGTCAAGGCAGGCCTGGCAAAAGAGCATGTCGCAACCCCACTTTGGTCAAGTGTGGGGGTGAAGCCCAACACTTGGAAAAGTTGAAGGTTTGGAATCCTCCGGGACTCCTGAATGTTTAAAGCTCGACAGCAAGGTCCAAAACACCTCGCATTGGGGTGTTCTTGCTGTCATTGGAAAAGTCTTGAAACGTAGATATCGAAAATGGCCTCGAATTGGCCATTCGGACATCTGCAGCCCAAATTATGGGCAAAAGAAGGGTCGGGAGTCAAATTGGCAATTTGACTCCCGACCACTAAAAGTCGGGAATCGACCTCTTCCCGACGTCTCCTTCAAGAGTGCGACACGGCGTTAGAAAGCTCTCGACGAGAGCTATAACTTTTGTTCAAGGCTCGTCCCGATCCGAGTTTGGGGCGAGGAGCTATGGCCGTTCAAAGTTCCGGGAGTCCAGCCGGGACACTTTCGGGACTCCATTTTGGGAGTCCCAACAAAATGTGCCATTCGGATGTAGTCTCCGCGACCAGCCGCAGAGAATACTATATGGGGGAAGGTGGTGACTTCCCCCGAGTCCGGGCCGTGGTGAATCTTGTGTGTCCAAGTGCCCATGGCAAGTCCCAACACCCAAGGGTGTCCCGAATGCTAAACTAACCCGATTTGGTTGGTTTTTTTGGATGCAGATTCACACAAGCTAAGCTAGTCCCTCTTCCTAGTCTAATCCATGGGCTCCCAACTCGACCCTTTACCCCTTTATAAAGTTGGAAGCCAGGAGCGTGCTACCAAGTCTCAACTTTTCGCAACTTGACTTTGTGAAACCCTCAAGTGGGTTTCACCCCGTGACTTGGGAACGTGTCAGAGCAACTTTCTTTCGGTCTCCCACAGTAGGAAGATCGATCAAAGAAAACAAGAGAGGAAAACTCAAACCCCTTCGCTAATCCAGGGGAGGGGAGAAGAGAGGTAGGAGGCATTAGTAGGTCCTCGGAGGATCCCTCGGAATGTTAGATCTTCAAGGCAAAAAAGGGGAACACCCGAGCATCACCAAGACTGGTCGATCCACATGTCCCCTCTCACACCCCACAAAGGGAGGTCACTCCAGGGGGAAAGAGAGGCCCCCTACACTCTGATGTGCACCAATCTTTCTTCTTTTCACTAGGAATCACTGTATCGCCAGGCAGAGAACCTTTCAGAGCCAGGCTCTGGCCAGTTATAACCAGGTACAAAAACGCTCAGAAGGAAATGTTGATGCGCTTCAAAGAACACACCCCTCCAAGCCTACCTCTGAACATCAGGCTCAAAGGGCCAGCAGAGGAGTTTGAGGAGGAATGGTCCATCGACGCTGCTTGGGGGGCTCATTCACCGAATGGAAGTTGAGCTGAAGGACCAAACTCTGAAATACTATCTCAGCATCAACGAGAAACCACGGTTAGAATGGTCTTGGCAAGATGAGCCAAACACGGGGGGGATGGAGTGCACCATCCTGGTATTCATCCACACTGGATTAAAAGGTGTTAGTGTCCAAAAAAGGAAAAATCTACACTAGATCGCGCTGGACCACACTCCGGATCTGAACAATGAGGTAGCATTCACGGTCCTAGCACACAACCTCCTCATGAGGAAGGGGGAAGTGGACTCGTCTCGTCAAGAACTAAGGAACAGATCGGCTAGCATCCAGGCATCGCCTTAGGCCGCAAGAAAGAAGCGCCTCACTAGACTCAACATGACGATTCTGATGAACCCTGAGGTTCACACCTTAATCTCAACGCAAGGGGATCTTAAAGAGGGGAGCGAAGGTAGCAAACTCCCGTTCACTTTTGTCACTAGCCCCCCGGGATCAATCAGCCAGCCGGTTGCCCGAAGTAAACTAACTTATGTTTGAAAAGACACTTTCGCTGGTTTCCCTCAACGTAAGAGGGATGAGGGGCAATAAGACCAAACCCAAGCAGGTGAAGGCCCGGCTCACATCGCTAGAAACTCCTCCTCAGATCATTTTGCTTCAGGAGCACCACCTCGGGAAGGTGGAAGATAGGGACCCCGCGAGAGGGGTGGAATTCTGGCAGGGAGAGGCGTTCTAAAATGAAGGAATTCCCATGGGGCACTCCTAGAGGACAAGGGCGGGCACAGTGATCCTGTCGGACAAAACTGTCGCCCCCTTCATCATAGACCACGGCATCCTGGATGCAGGCCGCGCCCAGTTCATCACACTACAACCTCCAGGCGAGGGAGCGTTAACCATTATTAACGTTTATGTGCCTAACCTCTTCAGAGATCACGCCCAGCTCTGGCAAAAGGTGAGCCAAGCAAACCTCATCGCGGATCATTTCATTATGGGAGGGGACTTCAACCATCAGGAGCCCTCGGAAGCCAGCAACTCCTCAGGCACGAGACAGCTGAGCAGGAGAGAGACTTCCGCTTGGCACCACATGACCCTCAAGTATGGGCTGTCCGATGCCTGGAAATTGGACAACTTTCACAAGCTCACAAAAAAAGCTTTCACATTCGACAACGACCAGCAAGGGTCTTCCTATGCGCTATCGCGCATTGACAAGTTCCTAATCTCCCAATCGGTGGAGGAGAAAGGAGGGCGAATCGTGGTTTCCGCCTCGGTGAAGAAGCTCACAGACCACTCGCCACTCACCATCTCGATTTTGGGGACCCATCAGACTAAGCACGGCAACCGTCCGCGCTACTTCGACCTTTCAATCCTAGGTGAGGAAAGGGGGAGAAAAGAACTGTGGGAGGCATGGACTGGTGACCACCCCCCTCCCCTCACTCCCTCACAGAGATTCGATTGGTCGGCTTGGCTGGAGGCAGCCATAGACCGAATGATGCGATGCAATGCACACCTCTCGAAAGAGAAAAAATGGGCCCAAGGAGCTTGCATCAGAGCTTGCTCCAAAAATATACAACTGGCAGAAGTCTAGCTTCAAGCGGACCCAACCAACGCAAAGGTTCGGGATATCCTCTCCAACGCTCAGGAGAAGCTCGCAGACGTCTTCCAAAGCTCCGTAGAGAGAAACCAGCATCTCTCTTCTTCCAGCTGGCTGAGGTATGGGGATACCTGCTCAAAAGCCTTCTTTGACTTCCATCGCATTGGGAAAAAGAAAACTCTCCTTCGGGAGCTCGAAACCGAAGAAGGAATAATCGGGGGTCAGAGCGATCTAGCTCTCTACGTCTCTGGTTTCTATGCCAAACTTTACACCTCGGATGCCACGGCCCCTAGCACAAGGGAGGCCCAAGAGGAATGCTGGAAAAGTGTCCCAGTCAAGGTTTTGCCAGCAATGAATGAGAGGCTTATCCAGGACCTCTCCCTCAAAGACATCACGGAAGCAATCAGAGCGCTCCCCAAAGGGAGGGCCCCAGGTCATGAGGGCATTCCGATGGAATTCTTCCAAGAATTCGAAGCGGAGATCGCCCCAACGCTCCTTCACGCTTGCTCGGCAATGCTCAGAACGGGAGCTAGTTCGCCCTTCATCAACAAAGGGATCATCACCCTTATTCACAAATCCGGGGATAGGGCCAAGCTCAATAACTAGAGACCGATCACCCTCCTGGGAAGTCTCTATAAAATTCTGGCCAAGACCCTCACTAGCAGGCTCCGTATGGAGTTCACCGAGATTATCAGGTCTACCCAGACATGCTTTGTGGAGGGCCGGAGCATACTGGATAATGTATTCATGGCCCAAGAGGGTCTCGGCTGGGCAGAAGAAAGCAACCAGGATCTGGTGCTTCTCCTCTTGGATTTTGAAAAAGCTTTTGATAGAATAGAATGGGGTTTCCTCTTTAGGGCCCTGGAGCAACTTGGTTTCAGTCAAACTTGGGTGCACTGGGTCACCTCCCTTTACCGAGAGGCCACCTCAGCCATCAAAGTGAATGGGGTCCCTGGTCCTATGTTCCAGCTTGCGAGATCAGTGAGACAGGGATGCCCATTAGCTCCCTATCTCTTCATTCTCGCCACCGATGTCCTGGGGTACATGCTAGCTGACCCCAAGTATGGGGTCGAAGGCCTCACACTCCCCAGAGGCGGTCTGATAAGGGATCAGACTTTTGCCGATGACACGGCTCTTTACTTACAGGGATCCCCGGCAAACCTAGATAGAGCTCAGGAGGTGCTCAGATCTTATGTCGCGCGTCAGGTGCCAAGGTCAACTAGAAGAAATCAGCGACCATCTGGGCCAGCCAGAGAGAAAAACCTTGGGTGTGGGGGGAAGAGGTGGGCCTAAAATGGATACCGAAAGGGAAAGGCACGAGATACCTGGGGATCCAGGTGGGTTTCCACTTGCCCCCAGAGGCAAACTTTAACTCGATGATGCTTGCTCTCAAGAGCAAGCTCATCATCTGGAACAACAACGCCCTCTTGTTGGCAGGAAGGATTCTGGTTGCGAACCAGGTCCTTCTCGCTTCGATATGGTACCTGGTCGCTTGCTGGAACCCAGATCCCAAGATGAGCAGCCAAGTCAGGGGGCTCATCAGAAACTTTATTTGGGGGGGCAAGGAGGCGCCCACTCGTGCTAAGGTCAGGTGGAAAACGCTGGCGCTCCCAATAGTGCATGGAGGATTGGGGGTCACTGACCCCAAGTCCCAATCGGAGGTGTTGCTAACGAAACTCTTGGTAAGAGGGTTAGCCCCCGGGGGGGGAACCATGGAAGGAACTAGTCTGGCACAAAGCCGGTCAAACAAGACTCCCTCTCCACGGTAAGGGACCCTCCATCCTGGATCTGAACTGGCTCCTCACAGCCCCTAAACTGAAACGCCTCAAGAGATCAATGTGGAAAAGCATCGTGGAAGCCTGGCTTAATGCGAGACCCGGACTGAGCAAATCAGATCCATCCTCTCCAGCCGAAATTCTTAAACAGCCAATTTTTGGCAATCCGTCCATCCTCAATTCGAAAGGCATCCCGCTCGGGGTAGGGGGCCTGAGAGAAGGAAGTTCCTTCGCGAAGGCCGGATATACTCGAATCAAGGATTTCTGGAATGAAAAGACCAAAGGGTGGAAAAGTTTCACAGGCCTTGGCATGAGCTATCATCCTTCCAACAGGGAATGCAGGGAGCTGATTACGAATAGCATTCCCTGGCGCCCGGATGAACACGAAGACCACACTCAGATTGGCAACTGGATCGCCAACCCAACTCCCCCAATAGGCTGCCCGCTTGACTGGGTTTATCTGGTCCTCGCTAAGGATGGTGAAACCGCCACGGTGCTCGAATTCCAAAGGATCACGCCCAGTGGGCGCATCCAGCTGACGACCAACCAGGCGCTTAGGATCTCCACTGCCAATTACTAGCTTGTCAGGGTGCTCTCTCAGGAAAACCCCAAAGCAATGTTCAAGGTTGCTAGGGTCCCTCCGGCACCGGGGAAAAAGGCTCTCATTTACTGGATCTACAACATCGGTTTCATTCAAAACCTACCCTGGGATCCGGGGGAATGGCACTGGTTGTCTAACCCTCCCCTGGGCGACACCCCCTTTTTTGGGTACTCGGCAAAAAGGGGCTACACCAACATTCGCAAATCCATGCAAACATCGAGCATGGCTATCTTCCTCAATAACTTCAACCTGAAAAACACATCCACGGCTCAATTAACGGCCAGAATCTGGCATAACGCGTGCCCACGAAAGGTGGGCACGCTCATCTGGCTGATTTTCAACAGAGGCCTCTCGGTCGAGACCTGGCTGCAAACGATGGGTCTTCCCTCGCTCTGCAAGGTGTGCGACGACAACAAGGAGGAATCTCCTCAACACTGTCTCCTGGAGTGCCCCATGGCGCAACACGCCTGGGAAGCCTACAAACGTATTTGGTTGGAATGGCAAGCTCCTCACGATCTGGAAATCACGTGGTCTTTCGCGCTCCTGGGGGAAGCGTTGATCAAACAAGAAGATGACCCCCCTGGGCTCCTCGCATACCACACTAGCGGCTTCACCTATCCTAACAACCTTTAGACATATTGCGTAGCTTCATTGTTTATCGCCTCTGGACTAAGAGATGCAGAAAGCACTTTGATGATAAGTATTCCCTCAAAGCGACCCTCACCCAAGCCTAGGTGGCTACTGTTGAGGTCGGTATGGCTTCTTGGAAAGCTATTAGATCTCAGCAGCTCACCAAAGATCAGGACACTCAAACTAGCATCGAGTTTATCTTTAGAAAAGAATGGCTCCACAGGAGCATCATGGGGATGGACAATGCCACCATCCGGTGGCATTTCCTCCCCCCCTTGTATTTCCTCCCTTTAATTAATGTTTGATGGGGCTGCTACCTCCCTCCCCACCTGGGGGTTCTTTCTTTCCTTGAGCATCACACTACACCAAATAATTTTTATTTTTTTTTCTATTGCCCTCACTTGAGGAGGTTCATGTGTCATTTTGGGATCTACCTATCCACTTGTAGAGTTTTTAACAAATTCTAGTTCTTGGGTTGACGTTCTAGTTCTTGGTGGGTTAAAGTTACAAGATAAGGAGTTTATGGTTGAACATAAAAGAACACACTTTCTTTATATAGTTTGTAACATAGGATTTTTTTAAAAAAATATGAGTTGAAGCTTTTACTTGTTCCTTAATTACAAATTGAGTTGCAATTATAAGATGATTTTCTCACATGCTTTGTGCTTGTGTTTCATTATGTAAGTTATACAATTCAATTAATAATCATATGATAATTAAATATGATAATTATTTATTTGAATTAATTATTGTTTTCAGATAATTAATTATCAAAATAATTTATTTGAAACATAAATTTTTGAATTAAATATATGTTAAATATTATTTAAATTAATCAACTAGTGAATTAGTTATCTAAATTAATTAATTTAATTCAAATAATTAGTTAGTTCATGAATTAGGATAATTAATATCAAATATTTATTCATATTAATGGTTAATTATTTAGTATAATCGGTAAGTTCATAATAAGCAAATGTATTAAACATAGTTAATATCTAATAATGAAACTATTGAAACAATATTTTTTTATAAAACATTACATATGAATATGTATATTTATTAAGTTATTAATAGTTACACTAGATAGTCATAACATAGTTGAACAATAGTATTTTAGTAGTGGTGCATTAGTGGCCCTACTAATTATATCAATGAAAATCATAGTTGAAAATTAATTACAAACGTTATCCCAAAATGGGTGGTGGAAATTCAAACACCTGACATAATCATATGTATGTACATTGTACATTAGTTGTAACATAGTTGCTGTTTTAATGACACATTTACAATAGTTCTAAAATAATTGTAACATGCAATTTCTAAAAAAATCAAACATGGTTGATTACATATGTATGTACGATGTATATAAATTATTGTATAGAAAACTTATTTTCAACTTACTTGCAACCATAATACAATTAACTAATTTTTTAACATGGCAATTTATTTATTAATATTTTGTATTTCTAAAGGGATATTTGTATATGAATTGTTTTTTGAACTTTAGTTGTAGGGTTATGTGGTTTTGTTGAATGTGATTTCTCATAGTGTTAATTTTATTTTGAAGTTCAAGGCTTCAATCAAAGAAACTTAAAATAAAGCTTCTTCATTTGTATCATGTCACAATATCCATATCTATGACATTCTTGTCAAAGTTTCAAACACCATTAGAGTTGGATTTGTACCCATCTATATAGAAAAAATAACTAAAAAGTGTAGATACAAAGTTCTAGGTACAGGTTGGATATTGAGCACCTACTAACCACTTGCAAGATTATATAATATATGGAATAATGATCAAAATGTTTATCCCAAAATTCTTGAGTAGCTTGCCACAACCACCTAGAGATAATCCATGGCCAACGTCAAACCCAATAAATAGATGGGTACATTAATCTCAACTATTTGTTCAATATTGTGGCGAGTGACATGTTATATATCTTTGGTTTTTTTTATATTAAATTGTTTTTTGTTTGAAATTATTTTAGTTTTCATATATAACTTGTGATGTAAGAACCCCACAACACATAAAGGATTCATTGGGTAATTATGATCTACTTTTTTTCCAATTTGTTGTTTTTGCTATCAATTTGACATATCATCTTTTACCTTCTTCATTAAATGAGTTCAATTCATATGCAAATGTCCAAAACCTTCATTATGTTAAGACCATTTTTTCATGTTCCTAAGATGCGATATTTATTTTTAAAAATATATAAGTTCCTAGAAGTATTAGTGGGCATTCAAAATTTGAAACCTACTTATAAGTTCCAATTTTGAATCATTACACATTGGGAAATTTATATTTTAATGAATTTAATTCTCACCTTGCTCTTAGGCCTTCAATAGACAATTTTCCAAATTATATCCTTCTTACTATTTGAATGTCTGAACCTTATGAATGAACTGCACCATTTCATCACGATGGGTCATTGCCACAATCAATTAACAAAATATGTACTTGAACCTAATGTGAATCAAATTTATTTCTCTTTTCCAATTGTCACCCAAGTCCAAGGTGAAGAAATTTCCAGTGGAATAGTGGAGGTGTGTTTTCTTTTCATTTTTTTAATATCAAAATTTTGGATAAATTTAACCAAAAAATAGTAAACTTAGTAGAATTTACACTTGAAAAATAAATTCCAAAATTTTCCCAATTTCTTTGTGGAAACTGGCAAAGTTTCACTTGGAACTTCCACTTGGTCTTTTTTGAACCAAATTAACCCTTGGGTAATGCGTGAATATTCATGCACTTTTGGAAAGTATCATGTCAATCACACACCAAAGACAAGTGTCATAAAGTTTTTCAGCCATAACAACTTTATAAAAACAAGACTTTGGCAAGCTGAGGGTTTTCTTGCATTTTTTAAAAATAGCAAAGCTTAATTTTTTGTAGGAAAATTCATGCCTTGGACACCAATAATGAAACCAACCATGGCTATGATGAGGAATAAAGGCATGAAACATATATTGAATATTGGGTCATTTCCACATAGGAATATGGGTAGCCTTGTAGCGCTAGTAGTGGTTGCATTAGTATGTGGTAAAACGTTGTACGACGGCCTATTCTAGGGCATAACTAATGTTTCCCACCATTCACTCACAATACAAGTGAAACCGGCAAGTGGCATTATAAGTCATAAGCGAATTTGAGATCAAAACTATGTATGTTTATTACATAACTATGAAAATCTATGTTTTTATTTGCATAAATATTTTCTCACCTTTCTATTGTCTATGTATAACTAGTATGCCACACCATTATCTTACCATGGATTTCATATAAAACATATCAAAACATTTCAAAACTAAAATCTCAATTCCTTTCACAATTTTATTCCATGAAACTTTACATTCATACAACAACTTATTTCTATACAATGAAGGTATTTTTCCAAAGGTCACAAACACCTTCTTATATATTAACGAAAAGGAAACTAAATAAGAAATTTCCTAAAATGTGCACATCACATGGTTCCCCATGTGAAATGTGATTTCACATGCATAACAAAGTGACAAAAACTTTTCACATAAATTATCATGTGTGAATCAATGTGCCAAATGACTTTTCATATAAATTATGATGCGAAAGCCAATGCACCTTAATGTGCAAAAGACTTTTCACATAAATTTTCATGTGAAAGTCAAACACTCTGACCAAATCATAATTAAATTATGAAATCCTACTAATAAATAAATCATCAAATTTAAACATTAAATAATTACATAGATAATAATCTAACTACATCAAATTACATCACTCCCAAATTCATTATGAATTCTATCCTCGAAATCACATATGCAAAACCTTTTTAAACTTGTCATGATTAATGTGATCTAAATATGGTGAGCCATTAACATTTTAAAATTCATAAGATCCATTATTTGTAAACATTTTCTTGATGACAAAGGGTCCAAACTACTTAAACAATAATTTCAGTTTATGATGATGTCAAACGTTAACCATCATGACAAGGTCACCTTCTTTGAACTCCTTGTTTTTCACCTTCTTGTCAAAAAAATTCTTTTATTGAGCCTGCGCAACTTCAATGGATTGGTGGGCCCTCAACTATAATTTGTCTAATTCATTAAGTTACAATAATCGATGGTGTTGGGATTCACCCAAAGGAAGTTTCATCGTTATGGCAATGCGTAAAATCATTACCTCTAATTCAATAGGTAGAAGCGCTTCCATCGCATAGGTTAAACGAAAAGGTGAATACCCTGTGGTAATTTTGTATGTGATGTTGTAAACCCACACAACATGGTGTATTTTGAAATCCCAATTGACGCGCTCCCAAGTTCTTAATTAGACCCAAGATGGGTCTAAGTTATTCACATAGTGGAATTGTGAGGAATTCGGGGCACGCTCCCAGCACTAAAAGGGGTAGAGGGGCATGCTGAAGCTCTGGGATGGGATTAGGAAGAGTGACAAGCTTTAGGTACTTACTCGAACCTGCATCAAACTAACTAACAAGTTGGTTAGTTCACTTTCTGGAACACCTTTGGTGCTAGGACAAGCCACGGGCAACTCTAGACTCACATGACTCACCACGGCTCGGACTTGAGGGAAATCACCACCTTCCCCCATATAGTATTCTCTACATCTCTTCGTGGCACCTACATTCGAATGGCTTTTTGTCTCGAGACTCCCAAGGAAGAGCTTCGAAATTATCTCGGTTTGGACTCCCGGGACTTTGCGAGGTCATAACTCCTTGCTCAGGCCTCCAATTGAGATGAGGTCTAAAGTAAACTTGTATTTCTCTTCGAGAGCTTTCCAATGGTGTATCGCACTCCACTTGTATGCACCGAGGTCGGGTCAATTCCCGACTTTTAATGGTCGGGAGTCAAATTACCAGTTTGATTCCCAGCCCTTCTTTTTGCCATAACTTGTGTTACAAATGTCCAAATGGCCCATGCGAGGCCATTTTCACATCTACACTTTGATACCTTTCCAATGATATAAATAACACCCCAATGTGAGGTGTTCTGGCCTTTGCGATCGAACTCTGAAGTTTCAGGAGTCCCGGAAGACTACCAAGTCCCCATTTCGGGAATGTGAGTTTCGTCTTGACACTCTTTCAAGGTAGGGTTGCGACACCAATCACAAATGTTCACATGAAGCTCTGCCTTTTTTGCCAGCATGGAACACGTCCTATTGGTCCTTTTATTAGGCCATTAATGTTAGGCTTATACATAGTGGTAAACTTATGTTTCATTACGAGATGTCTAACAAGTTTTCCACAATTTCATTAAAAAACTAGGGACCATTATTAGAAAAAACTTCAAGTGGTGTCCCAATTCGAATAAAAATTTATCCATACAAAAATCGTGCTACTTTTTGTTTCATTAAAGATTTCAAGGCACGTATTTTTGCAAACTTTGTGAAGTACTTTGTTTTAACCACAATGAATCGATGCCCTGTCCTAGTCATTGGCAATGGCCCCATTAAATCAATTCCCCATTTTTCAAAAGGTCCCAAAGGTGGTATGGGGTGTAGAAGGCCACTCTAGTAAACCATTGTGCATAAACTTGACATACATCACAACTTTTGTAATAATCATGGGCATCCTTGAAGAAGGTGGGCAAGTAATAACATGCTTACAAAATCGTTTCTACTATGATTCATCCCACAAAATGGCCTCCAAAAAACCCATCATGAAATTCATACAAAAAACGTGAAATTTCATCCTTTCCAATGGTTCATTGTGAAACACCATCTCTACTTTGGAAGTAAAATTGGTCGTTTATTATTAGGTAATTTCAACTCTTATGCGTAATTCGTGTTTGCATCACCTTTGTGGCTCCAATTAGAAATTTCATGCCATCCAAGTATTGAATGATTTATCAATATTCCTTAGGCGTTTCTTCTACATTGATGGTCATTATTGCTGGATCTAGAAAGTCATCATCCTTTGAAACATCACCCATTCCTTTGTATGCCTTTGTAAGGCCATTAAGATTACCATGTCACCTTCTTGGACGATGGACAATGTCAATGTCAAATTCCTCCATTAACAATAACCATCGAGCAAATCGATCGCTTGAAGTTTTTGACCAAGTAGGTTACGCCCTTGTGATTTGTCACAATTTTAGCCTTCTACCCCAACAAGTAATGGCGAAACTTCTTAAGAGAGAAAATAATTTCAAAACATTCTTATTTGGTCATAGTATAATTTTATTTTTTGGAAGTTAATTATCTGCTAACAAAATGAATGGGATGGTCATGCCCATTTTGGGACAATGTGCTCCCCATTGCTTCCCCAAATGCACCATAATATACAAAGAATGGTTTGTTCCAATCCGAAGTTTAAAGGATTCGTGCAGTTTGAAAAGCTAATTTTGAGTTGTTTAAATGCACATTTTGACGCCTCATCCTCCATTGGTGTAGGTGTATATTTCCGTATGAATCATGTTAAAGGACATGCTTTTGTCACAAACATGTGTATGAACCTTCAATAATAACTCACCATCCCCTAAAAACCTTGAATGTTTTTTTTGTGGTGGGGAAAGGAACCTTTGAAATCCTATCAAGCTTTTTGGGATCTATGGCTACTCGATTCTTTGACATAATGTGTCCAACCATTTTCCTTTCTGAAAAAACCAATTGTAGTTTTCTCAAGGTTCAAAATCATTCTTGAACCATCCAAGTGTTGAAAAACTAATTCAAGTTTGGTAAGGTGTGAAGCTTTATCATTGTAAACTTTAAAATTGTTAATGAAAACTCTTAAAAAAAGGCCCAATAATGGTTCAAAAACCTTGTTCAAAAATGTTGAAATGTCCCTAGAGCATTGCACAAACTGAAGGCCATTATTGTGTAACAAAATGTTCCCCGTGGTGTGATGAATGTTGTTTTTGATTGAAATTCCAAAATAATTTTCACTTGGTGGTAACCCCTGTACCCATTTTCGAATGTGTACATCTTGTGCCCTATTACCTCTTCTAAAATTTCTTCACAAAATGGCAAAGGGTATCAGTTTTTTTTATTTAAAGTTTTATAGTTGACACATACCTTTAACTTCCCATTTTTCTTTAACGCCAATACCACACAAGAAACCCATTCAGTTGTTTCGATAAATCTAATGAAACCTACTATCAACAACTTGTCAAATTCCTCCTTCACCATTGTAGTATATATTGGATTCCACCTCCCTTGTTTGGTCCTGACCGATTTGGCATTTGGTAACAATTTAATTTTGTGTTGCTCCATGGTGACTTTCCCTAAGGTCCTTGTAGTTGAAAACAAACAAATGGATATACTTACATAGTAAATCTTCATATTCCCTTCTTTCCTCAGGGTGAAGGTCTAGTCCTAATTCAATTTTGTTCACCCATTCCACAATTTTTCCTTCTGTTAACCCACGTGGAGTTAATTAGTCATTATCCCCTCTAACCCTTTGATATGCTTAAGACAAAGCTCCAACCTTGGGGATTGCTTCCAAAGCATATAACTAGAATCACTGAAATCATCTATGTAAATCCTTTTAGAACTAAAGCTTTGGTTTGTTTTTTATTCATCATACACATTCATTCCTCCGAAGCTCTTCATAAAGTTAGCAAATGGAACTTTCTGTTGATTAGGATGAATTTCAATGGTCAAGTATCCTTTGCCCTAACAATTCCTTGCATGTGACTTTGTTAACCAAGGCCAACCTAATATCATTAGGTAAGCCCCATCTTCCTCTAATACCACATGGAAATCCACAATGGTGGAAACCCTCATTATAATGATTGGAACATTGCTAATTACTCCTTCGAGCCTAATAATTCGTTTGTTAACCATTTTGAGGGTTATTGAAGCTAGTCTATAATTTTTGAACCTTAAGTATTTCATTGCAAGAATTGTCATCACATTGAGTCTTACCCTTCCATCCACCAACATTCCGTGTAACACTGATCCATTAAATTACACATCAATGATTGGATCACATTCATGTTCAGTTACTATGGCATTCAAAAATGTGGGTACCTTTGGGACTTTAGGTGTTAACAACCCCTTCCTCAATTCCCTTCCAGCTAAAGGCACTAGTGCCACCAATTGTTTAATGGTGATGTCTGAGAAGCTTGGGGGTGCGTAAAAAAATGTAAATCACAAATGGGTTTAGGACCGAAACTATGTATGTTTATTACATAGCTATGAAAATTTATGTTGTTATTTGCATAAATGTTTTTTCACATTTTTATTATCTATGTATAACTAGTATGCCACACCATTATTTTACCATGGATTTCACATAAACTATACCAAAACCTTTTAAAACTAAAATCTCAATTCCCTTCATAATTTTATTCCATGGAGTTTTACATTCATACATCAACTTATTTCTATTTAGTGAAGATGTTTTCAAAGGTCACAAACATTTTTTTATATACTAACCAAAAGGAAACTAAACAAAAAATTTCGTAAAATGTACACATCACATGGCTCCCCATGTGAAATGTTATTTCACATGCATAATAAAGTGATGAAAACTTTTCACATAAATTATCATGTGTGAATCAATGTGCCAAATGATTTCATATAAATTATGATGTGAAAGTTAATGCACCTTAATGTTCAAAAGACTTTTTACATAAATTATCATGTGTGAATCAATGTGCCAAATGATTTTTCATATAAATTATCATGCAAAAATCAATGGACCTTAATGTGCTACAGACTTTTCACATAAATTATCATGCGAAAATCAATGCATCTTAATGTGCCAAAGACTTTTCACATGACTTTTCACATAAATCATCATGTGAAAGTTAATGCACGTCAATGTGCCAAAGATTTAGAACATGACTTTTCACATAAATTATCATATAAAAGTCAATGCACCTTATTAGCTGCCTTGCTTGAAAAGTAGTTAAATGCCAAAGACTTTTCACATATCATGCAAAAGTCTTGGTTCCATTTTGGAAAATCGATCAAGGTTCAAATTTCATTTTTAGTTTTTATTAACTTGGATTGGAACGAACAATTAACTATTAATTTTAAGTCCTTTAATTTTAGGAAAAAATATTTCCTTGTTCTGGTTCCACATATGCATAGATAAATTTGGGAAATTTTGGTAATTTGTTTGATTTTTAAAAGAATACATTTTGGTTCTGATTTTGGATTACTAAATTAGACCTAGTTATTACCAACTAGAATGGCAACTAATGTTTCTTATGCACCAAAGCAGGTACATGCCCAACTTTGGTGATAACAATGTTGTGTGAGTGTTGGAACCCATGAACATGGCACATGCAACACATCTTGTCCCACCATAACTTGGAGGGGAGAATGGATTTCCATGCAATTATTTATAAAGTACCCCTTAAGGTACTAGGCCCCAGTTTTGCCAAAATTGAGGATGAAATGAAAAATCATGATGAAAACAGTACACAAAGAAATAAAAGGGACCAAACTAATTTTCTCACCTAAATTGGTGCTCTTAGATCAAGCATTTGTCCAAACAAGATCTTGCAAATCTTCTGGAAAATGAACACAAGTGTATAGATAATCTAAAAAAGGCACCATTGTCTAGGCAATTATTAATTATAGTAAAAAAATAGGCATTTTTTTTTCTTAATTTGCTACACTCCCAACTTCTGCGGTTGGAGGTGATTAAAATGGTTGAGCAACATTCTTTGTTGATTTGAAACCAAGGGTTTAAGCATGGGTTGAAACATGGAAGTAAGATTTATTTTATTTTGCTTATAACAATTTATGCCTATTTTATGTTTCCATACACGAGAGTATAGGCCAATGTGCCAAATTTTTAAAAATAATTAAAACGTGAATTGAGTACCAAAAACCATTGTTTAACATGATAATTAAATTCTAGATTTTTTTTGGGACAAACGATAATTTAATTAAATATAAAATTAAACTGGAATATTTTTTTCTTAGATAATTGAATCACTACTTACATCATTAGGATCAATGTTATTTTTCCTGGCAAATTGAAGCAAAATTTACTTTCCTTTGCAAAGGCACAACCACCACAGTAAGAGTTTTTAACTCTAATTCGCTAGACACTACTCCTGCATAGGGGCAGGTTGCATCCAGTGACTAACGCTCAGTACTACAAAATGTGGGTGCAATTCGTTACTCCCCATTCACTACACCAGTGAATTCCTTGCTTTCGCACTAGTCTCTGTTCAGTACAATTAGTGAATTGACTCAAAATTTAGTAAAATCACTTAGGGTACAAGGACACCTTTTGTTGTAGTGCTATACATACAAATGCAACAATTATCCATCAAGCATGGCAAGAGCCCATACCGGAATGAGTATTGTAAGTCATGATGGCTTGATCAGCACTGAAAGATTGAGTGATGAAAGCAGCTGTAGGTCTATGTGTGGAAAATTGGAGTATGGTATGACTGAGTGTATTTAGGTACTGAACACTATATTAGGGTTTGTGCTATAACTTCTAATAGGACTCCGGCCAACCAGGTGCTGGATGAGAGTGAGAGTAGAGGTGCAGGTTGATACAATGGAATACTGGTGGTGCTTGAAATGACATGAATTCAGCCACAGTTCTATACAAACTTCGCATACGGTCCAAGAATTCTCACCAGTCCAGCAGAATTCAGTCAGGTGCTTTGTGATGGCAGTTAGGAAATTTAGTTCCGACGACATTACTTGGGCGTTTGGCAGATTGTAACTTCTTGCAAACTCGTGTATAAATTGTGTATAATTTAGTTCTCATGTGAAACCACGAGTCAGTTGAAGAAAGTAAGTATGATCCCCCAAACTGAAGAGAGTGAAGGCCAGTCAGCATGAGAGACTCAATCCAATACGAGCCTGCCAACGAGCGTGTCTCGGGCCCCTCTCTGCCCTGTTAGTCAGCCTGTGTTTGCAGCTACGGTGCAGTTGCAAGGTGGTGCGCGAAGAGCGGAGCAACGATTTTGTTCTTGGCGCAAAATTGCCAAACGGCGACAGAGTTTTCCGGAAACGGAATATTCTGTTGCAAATTCCCTGTTTTTGAGAAAAAAAATCGCCAAAAAGCAACAGAAAACTAGTTTTTTAGCGATGGTGTCGCCACCTTTATGCCTACTTGCTACAGTTTCTGGAAATAAATTCGCCACTTAAGTAGAAATCTGCCTAGAGATGCTCGCCACCCTGGCTATATCAGGAAATTGAAAGAAAAAACACTGGAGCGGATGCGATAAGAGCATGTGGAATAGGGCTGGAAAAAACCCTATTTTTTCCATTAGAAAATCGGGTTGTTGGTTTTGATTTTCGGTCTATAAAACCTGGTTTTATTTTAGAGTTGGTCATGCCCTGGGCCACCTGCACCCCTGCCATGCTCACATCGACATGACATCCTCATCATCAGATTCCATGGCGTCCTCGGGTGCCGAGTCGTTGAATGCCGCCGTTGCATCATCGTCGTTCTTGCTGTTGTATTCGACGACATCATCGTCGTCTGGCACCGGGTAGTCATAGAACGTGTTCAGGTTCAACTTGATGAAGACAAGTTTCTTGACAGTCCTAGTCGTAAGGGCGTTCTTCAGTTTTGAATGGATAAATCCCATCGTTGAGAGTTGCGTTCAGATACAGCTGACGACATAGCCATGGTAAACATCTTGATGGTGATCTTCTGGAGCGTTGGATAGTTCGTGCCATTCGTGAACCACCATTCCAATCAAGGTCGGTAGTATCGAGTTTTATTCAATTGGCTTTTATTCGGTTTTTAAATAAAACCCGAGTCCCAAGATAGCATCATAATCGGGTTTTAATCTATTTATTTATTGCGATTATATTAATAACTAGGGTTTGGCATTCAATTTTGCCTTTGCCGTAGTGGTGGAGTCGCAATCCAACATTTGCAATGGTGGTGCCTTGTTTGAAACAAGTTGTTTCCTAGCAGTAGTGTAGCACCAATGTCGAATTCCTTGAGCGACTAATTCGTCTCCAATGACACCAAACTCTTGAACAACGATAATGCGGGTGGCCAACATAGCAATGGCACCCCAGGGCCCATTATTAATGGGCTCAACGACTACAACAACCATGACGTTGAAAAACAGGACGTTAGACCGTCGTCGAAGAAGCATGGTTGGACACATTCCCCCATTTGGGAGCTGTTCATTGACATTGTAGACCCGCACAATGCCAAGTTGAATGTTTGCAAGCATTGCAAAACGCTCCTGAACTACCATAAGAAGAGCGAGTCGGTAAAGGTTCACCTCAACAATTGTGCCGCATTCTGCAAGGTCATGAACAGCATGGAGGATGGCACACGCCTAGAGTGGTACCCTCGTAACAAGAAGGGTGCTACATGGCCAGTGCTCGTAGCGAAGAATGTGGGAATCGTGTTTGGCATGAATAGTAATTTGCAAAGCTCGATCAAGTAATATGCATTGCCAGCCGTCTCCAAGACCTAGAAAGCCAAGTTTCAAAAACACATGGCAATACACTATTACGCAATGGGCATTTCGTTCCAATGCGTCGAAGACTTGCACTTGAAGAATGCCATCTGTGCGCTACGTCCCGACGAAAGTTTGTTACTATCACGCAAGCAGCTCGATTCAACTCTCCTGGACAAGTGCCATGCCGAGCTCCTGTTAAAAGTTGATTTGCGTTTGAGTGGTGTAAGTGTGTGCCTGACAACCGATGCCTAGAGCAACATCAAGAACGATTTTGTTATTAATTACATGGTCGTCGCTTGTTTGCAGCTTGTTCTTTGAGTCCATGTTGATTGGTCAACAAAGGCACGACCACAAGTTCATCGTTCGCGACATTGAACGCATTATCATCTGCCACGAAAACACATCGTTCGTCGACGCCGTCACTAACAACACCAACGCAAACAAGAAGGCGTGGTAGCTTGTGAAGGCGAGGTTCCCTTTGTGCTACTTCCAAGGGTGTTGTTCACATAACTTGCACTTGTTTGTCAAGGACGTGTTCGGAGCAACGAAAACCAAGAAGCGTGGCGACACAGAACCAACGTACCCTGACAACTACTTGTTCAACAACCTTCACGATTTCATCAGGGACTGCAATAACGTTGTTAAATTCTTCCATAACCACCATGTGCCTAAGGCGCAGTTTAGTGAGCTGCAAAAGACCACAAACGCGCGAGCATTGGTGAAGGCCGCACTTATGTGTTGGGGCACCATCAAAGACATGGCCAAGACCTTGCTCTAATCTAAGAAGCATCTACACGCGATCGTCATGACGCGCGACTTCGTTCAAGGAACGCTTATGCAAAAGGAAGAGCGAAAGGTGATGCATGACACAATCACTGATCATCATTTCATCAACAATCTGAAGAAGATGCTAGCAATCTTGTGCCTAGTGGATGGTTTGATCGTCAAATACCAGTCAGACAAAGTTCCAATCTCGGAGGTGATGTTGAACTTCCATGTTCTGTTGAATGAATTCGCCAAGCTCCATAACACTAATGTCATCACAAAACAAGAGGCCAAATACTTGGTCATGTTCGTGAAGAAGTGATTCCAGTTTATTTATGGTGAGGCACACGGCTTGTCCTACTTACTCAACTCGATTATGCTTGGCGAGGGCTTGCCTGGCCCCAATCAACGCACTCTACAGGACATGTTGATCAACATGCCAATAGACGACATCACGCCCATCGATGAATAGCGTCGAGAGAAGATCTACATGGAGTATACTGAGTTTTTGATCCAGGTGGGGTAGGAAAAGAAAAACAACTCCTTTCGATTTCAGCTCCTTGTGTTGGCATTGTCAATGACGGCGTCAGCGAATGATGTGTTTTCGTGGTGGATGATCACGTGTTCAATGTCGTGAATAATGAACTTGTGGTCATGCCCCTGTTGACTAGTCGACATGGACTCGAAGAACAAGTTGTAAGCAGGCGAGACGACCATGTAGTTGATAACAAAATCATTCTTGATGTTGCTCCATGTCGCAACCCCACTTTGGCCAAGTGTGGGGGTGAAGCCCAACACTTGGAAAAGTTGGAGGTTGGGAGTCTTCCGGGACTCCCGAATGTTAAA
>Ga0209611_10005910_pt1 | contig 20310 bp, 15 predicted proteins | sample S1TSphgellanicum_3_FD_187693 | JGI IMG/M metagenome (GOLD analysis project Ga0209611, IMG submission 187693) | Host-associated microbial communities from peat moss isolated from Minnesota, USA - S1T2_Fc - Sphagnum magellanicum MG (SPAdes) (version 2) | ecosystem: Host-associated > Plants > Peat...
ATCCATCTTTTTTGAGGGAAAGAAGGTAAACTACTTACTTACTCAAGGATGTCTGGGCAGCATCCATCCTTCCCTGAGAAGGCAAAATGGACAGGTCTTCTAGGGTCTCTACCTAACCTAACCATGGTTTCCAACTTCTTGTTCCTAGTTGTGTGAAATTGACATGTCCATTATGTAAAGCACATGCCCACCACTGTGCAAATCATGAAAGCCATTATGTTATGGAATGTGCCAGGTATGGGCAAAATTTGTGAACACTTCATAGGCTAACCCAAATTCCTCACAGATACCTTACCAGGCCCATTCTTACATGGCAATCCGGGTACTAACTGGGGATCTCAAATTGGAAAGGCCCACGTAGCGGGACCTTCTCCTATACAAAATGCCCCCATTTCATTTCTTGTGATAACCATTGGGTACCTGATGGGTATCACAGGAAAAAGGGGAAAAAAATATGAATGGAAGGTTTTTACATGATGTAAAGCCGGTGGCCTTGTCCTTTTACCTACCACAGCAACCAGATGAGCAGATGGTTCACTTCATGTGGCCTTTTACTACACTCATGACTTATGTCAAGTTTCAAATGATTCCACTTCAACTCACAAACTATCTTTCTCCCATGATTAAACCCAATTTTTAGGTCAACTACAAACAGACTTCTGTTGCTGCTTCTTTACTCACCTACACTTTATATCAAAAAGACAAGAGCAGTTTGTTCCATACATAGTCTCTTCACATACATGCCATGTCTAGTTTGTTCCATACATAGTCTCTTCACATACATGTCATGTCTAGTTTGTTCCATACATAGTCTCTTCACATACATGCCATGTCTAGTTAAATTTTATTTCAGAGTAAGCTAAGCAGCACAATTGACAACATTTTTACCTCCAATTTAGCTCTGGAGTCTAGACTTTTTAGTTGCTGAGGCACATTAATGCTAATCAGAGATTCAAACATGGTTTATTACAATCATTTTCTTACCATCACATCATTAACAGTTCATCAAATAGTCAGTCATATTATTATATGGATAGTGTCTCCTGTGTTGTTGGCCCAAGTGTGAACCCACATCACAAAATAGGGAAAACTCAACATGTGAACATTGTTTTGCAATGTACGTATATTGATTTTTTTGAACAGCCAAATATGAAAGGAAATCATGCTTGAATTGAATGGTAAGCCTTCAAGTGTTACCACGTTCTCAACTGATTTTTCCTTCCAAAACCTGGTTTTTGGGAATTTATTTGAATTTTCAGTGGCAGAAATCACTTAAAAATCAATATCTCCCACATTCTAAATCCAAATCTTATCAAATAAATTCCATTAAATCCTGCTCATCAAGAGCTTTCCAACAACACCAAAGACACATTCCAATTCCTCTGAAATTTTCAGCTATGATCTAATTTAATTTTTAGTGAAAAAGTCATTCAATATTCAAGAACTTTTGCATCACAAGTTCAAATGTCGTTGCTTTCATGTTTGTGGCTCCTTGTTGCATGTGGCTCTCATCAATTTCATCTTTGTGGCTTCATCATTGTTAAGAGCTTCAAGAAGTTTCATTATCTTGGCTTGTTACTATATTATTTTGTTGTTTGTTTTGTTCCTACTTTGTTTCATTGTTCTCTAAAGCTTCTAGAGAGGAGTTCCTTATTTTTTTGCAGCTTCTATGTTTTCTTGCATGTTTCCTCCTTGCTTTGCATCATTGTTTTTCAAAGTTTCTAGAGAAAAGTTTCTTCTTTATTTACGGTTTCACTATTTTCTTGTCTATTTCTTTCTTGCGTTCCATCACTACTCTCCAAAGCTTTGGGAGAGGAGCTTGTTCTTTGCTTGACTAGAGGTCTTTATTGCTATGGCTTTAACGACCAAAAGTTTTGATACTTAACATTGTGTATTTGGATCTATTTTTTCGCAACATTTGTAATACTTCACAATTTTTTTTCAAGGTTATCATTTTCTTTATGATTGTTTTTTTAGAATTTTTTCAAAGATATTAATGGTTTTTTGTTTTTTAGAATTTTTCATTGATTTGTCTTTATCACATTTCTTGTTTTTTTGAATTATTTCTTACATGCAGAATACTTGTGAAGGTTTTGAAAGTCTTAAAAGTTATATTTTTAAAAATGAAAAGAAAAAATAATTAAAGAAAAAAAATTTTAAATAAAAGAGAGATTTGAAGAAAGAGCCCATAAAGTACTGTTGATTTTTTGATCAAGACTTTACACAGGGTGTAAGGTACAATAAGAAATTGTGTTTGAGGAGGTGTTAAAAAATTCGCTATGAAAATCTTGATGGGACTTTACAAATGTTGGGTGGGTACTCGAATTGTCAAGTAAAAATTGGTGGTTTTTTATTTCAGTTCCCAAAAGCCTATTTAGAACCAGGTCCTAGTTTTAAAATTGGGTGGAATTAGACTCAAGTGGAGGGGGGTTGTTTCTAGGATTAAATGGGAACCAACCTTTCAATTTTGACATATAGTGTAATTGGAATTTGAACTAAAGTTTTGGTTCCAAAGTTATATGAAGATTGGAATTGGACCAAAATTTTAAAGACATTCAATTCTAGTTCCAATTCTAGGGCACAATAGTTTGGGGGTTGGGCTTAAGGAACTTGACAATCTTTTTTGTGCTTTTTGTTTTCTTCATGTTATCTTTGCATTCAATGTTCAAGCTTCAAGGTTTTGGTGTTGCATCTTCAAGGTTTTGGGTTTTTGCGTTTTATTTGCTTTAAAAGCTCAAGCTTCAAAACTTAACCTAAAAGTAAGTTGTTCATTTAGCTCAATGTATTTTGGTCATGTGTTGGTTTTTTTTGTGATCTTGGTTCATGCTTGTGTTCTAATCCTTTTCATGGCCTTGGTTTTTGCTTGTCTATTGCTTTTCCTTGTGACCTTAATCAAACTGAAGCAAAAACGAAATCCTATTATGGTTTTTATTGTCTTTTTATGGCTTGCATAGTGGTGGTGATTGTGGTGATGGTGGTTGTGGCAATGATGTTTGTGATTTTTTGGTAAATTCTTTCTCTTTGTGCCCTTGGTTGTGCTTGTTTTGTTGGTCCTTTTCATGGCCTTGTTTTACTTGTATATTGGTCCTTTTCATGACTTTGGTCTTGTTTTTTTGTTGTTTTTCTTCTTGGCTTTGGTTCATGTTTGTTTATTGGTTATTTTTGTGGCCTTGTCTTGTTTGTTTGTTTTCTTTTTATGGCCTTGGTTTGTGCTTGTTTATTGGTTTTCTTCACATGGTTTTATTTTGCTTATTTGTTAATCCTTTTTGTGGTTTTGGTTCCCATTTGTTTATTGGCCTTTTTGTGGCCTTGGTCTTACATGTTTTTTATTCCTTTTCATGACTTTGATTCTTGCTCATTTGTTGGTCTTATTGTGGCCTTGGTTTGCGTGCATTTGTTGGTCCTTTTTTGTGGCTTTAATTATGTTTGTTTATCAATTGGTCGTATTTGTCATTTTGTTTTGCTTTTGTCTATTGGTCTTGTTTGTGGGTTTGGTTCAACCTTGTGTGTTAGTTTTATTTGTGGCCTTGGTTCATGTTTGTTTGTTAGTCCTTTTCATGGTCTTGGTTCATATTCATTTATTGGTCCTATTCATGGCTTGACATGTTCACCTATTGTTTGTTACTCCTTTGTTAATTTTTTAAAAAAAAGTTTTATGTTATGGATGGGTTAATAAATGATGTTCCCCATAGGTTCCATTGGAAATGGAATGTGTAGGTTTTTTTTAATTCTAAATTTTATTCAACATCAATTACATAGTAGAATTTTGTAAGCAAAAGTTGTGTAAAATTATGGGTTTTGTTGGGGAAGAATAGAGATTTTTAGAAACCCAAAAAGTTATATTAGCACAAGTCGGGCATTTTATGAACCCTATTAGTTCTTTTTTGTTAGAGGCAAGTTCAAGTTCAAATTCAGCCCCATTAGAACAACTAAAATGTGTCATTTGTTACCCACTTTCTCCAATTGTAGGATAAAAAAAGGGCATGATAAACTACAAATTTGCAAATGAAATTTTTATATTTCAAAAACACTTGGACAACAATTATAAGCAATTTTGGAATGAGTGGAATGAACAAGAAAAGAGGTTAGGCATGAAGTAAACAAGTAAGCCACAAAAAAAAGTTTTAGCCCTACTTTATCAATTAAATTTTGTAAGTTCTTTGATAATTGTGTTCCTTACAACAAAAACAATCTTTAGTAAAAGCAATTTGAGAAGGATCTAGTGTTGTTGATTGCCAAAAAACTTGTGCTATTGTCATTTGTGGAGGCACTATGTTTGGGAGATGAATTTTGAGGTAGAATCCTTATTTCAATTTTCCATTGAAATAATAATTAAAAGATGATATTTTGCTAAAAATGGCAAAAAAGATTAAAGAGAAGCTTGTATTTCTAACCATTGACTCATGTAATACTTGCATATCAAGTTTTGATCTTGGGATGTCTCAAGGGGGTGTGGATATTTTTGTGCTTATTTTCCATTTCTTGAATGACAAATGGGAGCATTGTCATGTAACTATTGGATTTTTTGAGACTACAAATACATTTGGAAGTTCCATGGCTTTGTAAGTGAATCATCATGGGTTTAATGTTCATGTTATTGCATATGTCAAAAATGGAGGTACTATTTCCACCACGACTTTCACTTTAACTTTATTTATGTCTTGTGCATTTTTGGGGTTGCCAACACCTTGATGTAGGGACTTGTTGGGGCCATGTAATGTCCAAATGTTGTTAGTATGCCAAAGATGATTCCAAGATATTTGTTGGTTTGATTTCAATTTCAATCAAAGAACCATAAAAAATTCAAGGATGTTATTTAGTGGGTGTGGGAGCTTGAGCATGAATAAATGAGGTGAGCATGAGTATGTGAGCAAGACTAAATCTTTTTTGGAATATGTTGCTAACATCGAAGGAATGTTGAAAAAATATTCTTTGATACATGGCATAGAATATATCATGACATGGAAGAATATTTTGCCATGTGTACATGCATGAAACATAATAATGGATGGATGAAAAAATTAAAAGGATGAAAAATTGAAATGGATGAAAAAATAAAATGGAAGAGCAAAATATAATGAATGAAAAATTAAAATGGATGAACACAACCTATTCGTAACCAAGAGTTATGTGCCAATGTAAGCCCTACCTCTTCACAACCAATAGGTTTGCATTAACTAAAACACTATTTGTTCATCTCCAAGAAGTATGTTTGCATTGGGAATTGAAACAATATTAGGTTGCACATTCTCAATACCATTTCACACTATTTTTTTATTTGAATTCAGTTTATCAAACCTCTTATGTCTAAGATTATTCTTGCCACTTAAAGAAGAAAGATGCATTCTTTCCCCCATTTCCACCCAAACTTACTAGCTCCATCTTTTCTACGACTACTATCCATTTGCAATTGCTATACATCTATTTTACAATGGCAAAACAAAAATTTAAAGGAATGGTCACACTAAACACCTTGGAAACTATGATTGAATACACATTAATCTTAGGCATATTCGATAGAATATGCGAAATGACAACAAAACCTTTGGAATATTTAAAAGATTCAACTTTGTTAGACTCCCCTAAGAATTTGCTAGAAATTAGAACATGGGGAATGTAATGGAAAAAAACAAATTGACAAAACAATTGAATGGGTGGCATGGCGATGGACAAATGTGAAAATCGACAAATAAAGTCTTGCATTGCTTAAAGAAATTGTAAACATTCCAAAGGAGTATATGGAAAACTATCACTAGGTGATGTTTACACATGTCATGGATGTCTTTCAAGAACGTGCAAGTTTGAAAAGCTAATTCTAGAACATTTTTTCATAAGTTTATTCCAAGATTTGATGATGGAGGAATTGGTTTCCCTTGGCAACCTATTATCAATAGAATTTATGAAACCTAGTTGATGACTCTATGCAACTTCGAGCAAGCAAACTTGGATGCCACAAGATTTAAGGAACAAAATGTTAAAACAACTTATGAATCGTCAGATGATAGGCCCTGCTTTAAAACCATGAGATGTCTACAATAGTTGGAAAAAAAAGACATTCCAACAATTGAAGTAGAAACCAAAATACCATTCTTTGTAGTAATTTTTGGTTCGTTAGATGTTTTGATATGAATTAGGGTTAAAGTTGAACAAAGATTTTTCTTCCTAAACAATCCAAGATTTGGAAATTCAAAGAATCCTAACACCCATCACAAATTTACAAGCTTCATGGGTTCATTCCAAATTTGTGTGAAATTTGTTATTTCATAGGTTCATATTGGTTAAACACGAATGTTGTGCATTATTTAAACATGAAAATCGTGTGTACAATTTTCATGTGTAAACAACATGAATAGACATATAACATTTGTGTTTGAACAATGTGCATGATATCAATGTTCAAACAACACAAATATATGAATGACATCTGTGTTTATTCCATACGAACTTATGAAAAGTAGATTTTACACGACTATTATTGCCAAATCATGACCCATTAAGTTTGTGATGCTTAGATTAAGTGATTGTATCTTCCAACCCAATATTATTAATTTGTGTATTTAATTATTTTACTTAGTATTACCATCTCAATTGGTTTTCTAATAATCAATGACAAATAGATCACTAAATATTAGCAAGCTACCACTTACAATTTTATGCATGAAAGAAACATGTTGCATTCAATTTTGGACACAATTTCTAAGTAAATAAAATGACCATGGCAAATTTCTCAAGATAATAGTTGATTTGACCCTTTACGCAAACTATAAAAAAATAGGAAATGGGGCATTCTATAAAAGGACAAAGTGGGCAAATGGAAAAAACCAAAGAAAAAATTATGTATATTGCTAAGAAAAGTTGAAGGCGAAACCCCCATTTAATAAAATAGTAAATAAAAGATTTAAAAAAAAAAACAACCAATGGCGTCCAACTTCAAAGAGATGAACTCCCAATACTTGGCACATTCTAAAACATCTTGCATTAAATAAACTCATCAAGGAAATATTTGCTATGACTATTGAAATAAACAATCACTAATCAAATAATACAACTTCAATAATCGATTAACATAAATGTTCACAACCCACATAGTAAGATGGACATTAGAATATGATAAATTCAAAATGGACAAGAAACTCTTCAAAGATTATATGTAATGAGAAAGAGGCACCATGGACATAGATTACATTTCATTGCAAGGCTAGGTTTGGAACTGTGAGAATGCTTGCTAAAACTCTTCGAGATTTGGATCTATATCCAATAGTGGATCATAAACAAATGAAAGTGGTAGATATAGATTATAATGTTAGGGTGGGATATTGGGCATCGAGAAATACTGTGTAAGAATACAAAGTCTATGTCATAGTGAGATGAATGTTTGATTTGAATTTTGTGAACAACTTGTGACAATCTCCTCGAAATAATTTGTGGCTAGCTGAATTGACAAATTGTAGCTATAGGACCTGCTTATTATGCCAAGCAAAATATCTATTGGGGACGAACAAACTAGACCAATATTCATCAGTAGAAACATCCAACAAAAAGTGGCTAGAAAATGAAAGTGATCTAGAAAATGACGAGTATGAGTTGCCTATTTTAAAATACAATGCAAACCAAGATGCATTAGTAGGACATAAAGAAGGAACATTAAAGCAAGAGGAGGAGGAGCCAAAAACACCATTGCAATTTTCATCTAAAGAAGAAGAAGACTTAGAAAGCGAAGATGAAAAATCTTTTGGGTCATATAGCAGAGTCACTATTGATTTGTGGCGTCGAGTGAAAGGGGGGTCACCATCATATGTGAAAAACCATAGAAACACACATAAATGAAGATTGTTGACAAGATTGTAAGTATCCCATTTTTCATAAGAATTTGAGAATGTAGAATAAAAACACATGACATTGTTCATAAAAAGAAGTTAGAGTCAATTGAACTTGTTTCATGATATTAGTCAAAAGAAACAATTAGCCCAAGAGATTGAGGAACATACTTGTATAATTATATCGAGGAATATTACTTTTCTCCGAAAACACCAAAAACATAAAACAAAGGTGGTGTGGATATTGATGATGGGAATGTGGAATAGGAGAGAAACAATTCCAAATTAATTGAGATAGTCATAGAGAGAATCAATGTGAAAACACAAAAGCTAAGTATAAGAATGTTGGGGAAGAGACACAATAGCAAAATGTTTAAATTTCCATCCATTGTCTAACTTTTTGAAAGCGAAAGTTACCTAGAAGATTACAATATGTTCCTTGAGGATTAGGATGAATATAATGTAGTCAAAAAGATTTATTTAAGAGATGAAATGTAGTGAAGGATAAAAATTTGTAGTGAAATGAAAAAAAACTGTGAGAGTTACAGATTGTTCCAGTGTATTTTTTAAAAACTTTAAATGCATATAATTGTTCTCTAATAACATAATCAAAAGCAAATATGACTAAAACTTTTTCCTCACGACAAATAAGTGGGGTCTAGTTGAGAGTCTAGTCTAAAGTCTTGTCTAAAGTCCAGTCCATAGTATGGCAAATTTAGTTGGTATTTTAAACAAGGGAGGTGACCAATTTGACATGATAAATACAAATATGCGAAGAACGACCTTGTGTTGGATTGAGAACGATAATGGTTGATTTTATAATAGTGGAAAATGTGTAGTGTTGTGTGATCATGTGTTGCACATGTTTTGTGAATTTACATAAAATGACATACATGATGGAAAGAGAAAATCCAGGAACTATTTTATAGTATCAACTAGAGTGTTTAAAAATATCGATTGTTGTTGATTAAAAGTTTCAAATTTAGTAAGATTTTGCATTACAAACAATTTAATTAAATGCAATGTCCAAAAGTTCATGAAACACTCAAAATAATAGTATGTGCAATTCTAATTTATATTGGAAATACCGAATGTTGGAGCCTTGTGATGAAGTTTACGGATATAGTTGGGTAACGCATAGCTTTAATATGATAGCTAAATAATTGCAATGATCACAGAAAGAACTATATTTCATTTAGTGGACATTGGGATTTAATCATATATCAATTTTATGCTCCCATTGTGCATAAGTGAGGCCTAAGTGTGAATGAACACTTGCAAGGAAATGATGACATTAATAAAAGGCTAACAGTATGCAAGCGATTGCGACTACATAGAATAGAAGAACATGGAGGAAAACAAAAGATTCAACAAATTTTCTTTTCAATGAAATCCTATCATTGAGTTGATTAGATCAACTTTTTGTTGGGTTCCAATTCTTCTATTGGTTCAATTGCGTTTCTACCCAAGTTCATAGGTGGAGGGGGTTTGGGAGTGGAATGATTAATAAAATCACTCCTGTTATAATTCGTATGTTGAAAAAAAAGAATATTGAAAAAAAATCAAATGTTAGCATGGGGGGAATATATATTTTTAATAATTAAAAAAACATGAAATGTAACAATAAAATAGAAAAAACATTTACTTTTCAGCGATGATTCAATAAATTTTGCCTAAATAAACAAAAGGTCCAAGTATGTCATTTACCAAAAAATAAATAAATGTGTTCCATAAATTTAGATATAATTAAGAAATTATACTTAATTAATGATTAAATACATTGATGACAATAATGTTATTGTCAATAAAATTGATGAATAAATATACATTTAAAGGGATGCCCATATTTCATTTAGAATGAGTTCATAAATATCCTCAAATTTATTACTTAAATATAAGGTTGTTTGAATTTAATTATGAGTTCAAATTCACTTATAAATTTCTTTTTGATGACATGTGGCCATTATCAAAGATATGGACTTGATGTAAAATAATGTTATTTTTTAAAAACATAGTTGATTGCCGCCTTTGCTTCCCAATGCTCATGGCTTGTCCAAAATGTAAGGCATGGATAGAAAGAATGATGGCCATGCTTGGTGTAAGGTGATCACCACTAATATTAAAAATAGTTTTGGGGTTGAGCTTCAGGAAGATTCATTGCTTAGGTCACCTACATTGTGTGCAGGATGATTGTGAAAACTTTGTACGTTCTGCCTGTTGTAATGAAACCTTTTGGTGTAGTGATAATGTTCACATTCTAGTTGTAGGTAAGATCCAACTAATTCTGTTCACTTCTTTGTTTGGATGAAAATTTTGTCATGTTCCTCCCTTTTACATCGCTGGTTGCTATGGGAGAATTATTATGTTGTGCATAAACTCCAGTCTTTGTTAAGAGTAGCAATTCATCTTGGGATATAGAACCATCTTGTTGTGGATGGTAAGTGAAGGGAGTCTCTGGAAGAGATTAGAAGGTTGATTATAAAGGAGGTCAATTGCACGCCTAATGTGAAGATGCCTATGATTTCCCTAAGTGCTACTAAGACTTTCTTGGCTAGGCATTTGTTTGATGATTGTAGTGATGGTAAAGTGGAGTTTTTCAAAAGGTGGGCAAATGGAGCAAATCTAGAACAATTTCTGTGAATTGAGCTTTCCCAACGTTCGTAACCTTGTTGTTTCTTTCAAGCATCATCTAGGTGGTGGTTACATTGATAACATCTTTGAATTGAAATCTAAAAGTTGATATGACTATATCCAAGAGTGTTGTTTCCTTGGACAAGTTCTTAGTTGGTGTTCAATTTCAAGATGTCCATAATGGTGTGGGGAATGGAGCGAATCTTGTCACATGAATGCAATTTTCAGGGGATTTGTAGATAGTTTGGATCATGTTTGATCATGTGAAGCATGTGGTTGGTTGGACAATTATGGTTTGTCATGTGTACAATCTAGCCTATTGCAAAATGATGACCATTGCAATTTGTGACATGTGGTTTGAGGACACGAAGGCTCAACAAGTAATGTGGACAAAGCTCAATGACATGATGCAAAAACACGACTTTCCAAAATCAAATTTCAAGGGATTCATGGCTAGTAATGCACGAGCCAATTAGAATGTTATTAGAATTGTTTATGGATTAGGGGACCCTTGTATGGGAATGATTGATAAATAGTGCACATGTTTATTCCATTGGATTCAATTGTTCAATAAACATACCAAAAAATTGATCAAACACAAATTTCAAAGTCAACACATCTTTCTTTGCCACTAGTATAAGGGCACAAAATCCCTTAAGGAGGTCGACAATCTATATGCTTTAATTCATTGTTGGTGGTTCTTGTCTGGGGCTGCTTTTGAGGTAAGTGTCCATGAGCTTGGCAATTGATTTAGCTTTTAGCATTTTTGTGTTAGACAATGGGGAGGGTTCATGGTCCATGTGAGTATTTCATCTCTTAGCTTTTTATGATTTTTTTTCCTTGTTTACATTTAACACAAAAATTCCATTTGCATTTTCATTCCAACTCCATTGTGACATTTCAAATTTTGTTGATGTTTTATTTCCTTTGACCTATAGAAATTCAATGATGAGGAGTGGGCAGACATGCCCAATTGTAATTTGGTAGAAACTATGCATAACATCTGGTTGTAGTAGTCAGGAAAATGCAACATTTGTTTATACACAATGACATTTCATGACTATGTTCATGCTTTCAAATAGTCTATGTTGTATAAACAATACTTACAAGGTGGTCTAGTTGGTCATGGACTCATTAAAAATGAATTGCTATTGAAAAGGGCACAAAGATCGAGTGATCCTACCAAGTGACTTGCTGATTGTCCTCTAGGTGTAAACAAGATTCCCATCATCCTAATTGTGTGAATTTCTCTCGTCCATTGGTATCCACTTCAGTTTTTAAACTTGATATTGTGGAAGATGTACATGTTCAATAATTGCCATTTGGTTCTAGTGATTTGCTACCTTTGTTATTTCAAGGTGGCTTGGAGTTGAAAGAAAATATTTGTGTTGATGGCTAGTGGCATATTGAATGCTACCCACCCAAATCTACAATTCAATGTTTTTACACTCCAAAAAACTAGACTGCTCAAATGCAAAGCAAAAATCAACATTTACAAATCAGTAAGTGGAACTCTTGCTCTATGTTACTTAGGTTTTTGGGTTGAATAACACAGTCGATCATTTGAAGACCATAAACATTGGTTTTATTTTAATGACTTGAGCCATTATGTGGATGGGACAACCCAAAAATTTGTAATTGTTATACCTATAGTTCCAATTGTATGGCCCATCCAAGAAGGTACTAACTTGACCCAAAAGGAGGTAACAACTCTAGATCCTTTGACCACTTGTGTAGAAACAATGTTCAAAGTTTATTTGGCTTATAATCTTCTAATTCAAGCAATTCCCATGTGCTTGTTATGAGTTGTCACAACCTTATGAGGTCGTCTGATGTAAGTTGTTGGCTTATAATTCATCATGGCAAGAAGGTGAGTCAGCCTTTCATGTTCAAAATAACACAACAACACACTAACAATTGGGAAGCTAGTAGATTATTTCTTTAATGCATTGTTTTCCTTATCGTTGATGTCCCGTCATCCAGGTATGGACAAATTTATAATATATTTTTTGATGACAATTGATATGATGTCACTATTGGCAATTTCCCTAGACGTTCATGTGTCTTCTTTGTCAAAATGTTGGCAAGTTCTTTGTGTGGCCGTGGGGCATATGTATAATGTAAACATGTGTATCACATTTTATAGATGATTATGTTTTATGGGCTCATAAACGAGTTCATTCATTACTGCACGTGGAGTTGGGATGAAGTTTAACATTTGTTAGAACATTCTAAAACCTTTGTACTCTTGTGATAGTACATAAAAATTACATTTATTTCAAATCAAAAATGTTTTTTTCACATTCATCAAGCTTGCTATAATTACCTCCACCATGTAGGAAGTTTTGTTTCTAGTTACATCTAAATAATTTTTTCTTCATTGTGTATTATTTTAATTGTTCTTATGAAATATATATGTTCTTTTGTTTTGGTGACTATACATTAGTGGTGAGGCATCAAATTATGTGACTTAATAAAACTTTATACATTTTATTTGTAATAAACCCATTAACAATCATAATATGCTTTCATGTATATTGTCTTATTTTGTATTGTAGTACCTTGCCATCATAACACATGTTTGTCAAAAAATTAATATATTTATTAGTTTAAATTCATCGAATATTTTCTAGGCATGTAATTTCTTGTCATTTCAATAGTTTTGAAAATATTGAAGGTATTGTATGAGAGCCCTAGATATTTGGAGCATTTGGTTGCACCAAAAATGATTCCCCAACAAATCACATGTGTGACGTGGAAAAATATTCCATGATAAGACATGGAATATTGTTTAAAATTCTTTCCTGTTCATGCTCACCTGCTCACCTATTCACTTATTAGCATCATTGCAAAAAAATTGTAAAAAACTACCACTTAGACAAAGAAAAGTGTAAAGGATGGCAAAAATGACACAAGGCATGTGATTTAAAAAGGTGCTTCCACAAAAATTCAAGATTCATGTAAAGATTTGTTTTGTTTTAAGAGTCATCATATTCTAAGAAACTTTTGAATTCAAGCATGTAATTATTCTTTGTTATGAAAGACAATAATCATTGGAATCACAAAGCCATGTGCTAAGTCCTCAAGTTAAGGTACTAGCACAAGTTCTTGCCAATACTTTAGGGCTTGTGGTTTAACAATGTGTGTTGAACCAAAGTTGAAAAAAATGGTTACTTTTGGATGTCCTTTGTTTTTATTATATCATTTGTATGTCAAATGTGGTTAGAGTCTTGTTTTGAAGACTATGAAAAACTTCAAGTCTTTTGGTAGCACATGTAAAAACAAGTGGTACAAGTCTTATTTTTATTTTTTATTTTTTCTAAAAGGCCAAAACTCCTAACATGTTGGCCATGATGTTAAACCCTATTGTGAGTGCTTAGGGTTAATCATTTAGTTTATTGGCAAGAATATAACATTATAGATTGTTGGTGAGTATGATTGCCATGTATTGCTTCCATTCTTTATTTTTAGATATAAGTTTCTAAATTCAAGTGATGTAGGTGTTGAAGTTCCTAGCTTTATATTCCAAAATACTGAAACCTATGTTTATATGATCTCATGAAAATGAATGATGAGATGGCATCATTATTGATGAAAAAACAATTGAATTATTTCTAGGTCAAAAAAATTATGGAAAAGGAGGACAAAAATCCATTAACATGGTGGAGACCCTACTACAAAATGTGGGTGCAATTCACTAATTCTTGTTCATTAGACCAATGAATTTATTGCATCCCCACTAGGTCCTTTTCATTAGGACTAGTGAATTCACTCAAAATCCAATGAAACCACTTTATGTATAGGGCTGCATTTTGTTGCAGTGAGAGTGCGTGAAATACAACTTTCGTATGTTGAGTTTGTAGCTTGACAAATTTTGGGGATCATTAGCTTCTAGATTAAGGCAAAAAGAGTTTTCAATATTGTAGGTATTTGCACAAACCTTTGACGCTCTTGGTTGGGCATGGAAAATCTTAAGATGTTTATAAAAAATTGGTTTGATGATGCTCATGATGTTGGTGGCTTGGGATCCATGAAACAATTCATGAAGATGTGATTGGTAAAATTGGACTTTTCAAGTTGGAGAAAGGTGGGAATAGGCTTTCAATTTATTGTTTTTGGGTTGGATTATGTTTAGTGTGATGTTAAAATTCTTGTTGTTTGTTGTATGTCTTGAAGTAATGGAAAACCTATGGAGCAAGATTGCCATTTCTAAACCCTAACCCTAAAATATGATGATGCTAGGATTCATGTTTTTTATTCTTGTCTTGTTATGGCACCTTGATTTAAATTTTTGGGGGTTTGAAATAATATTTTCTTCAGTTTGAAACATGATTTTCTTGGGGTCTGAAATACAAAATTTTGGGTATTAAATAGGAATTTCTTGGGTTTGAAACATGGTTTCATTTTGGCTTAAATATGATTGTTTGGGGGCCTGAAATATTATCTTGCGGTCTAAAACATGGTGTTTTGCAGGTCTGAAATAGGGTTTTTCAAGGTTTGAAACATGGTGTTTGCAGGTTTTTTTGGGGATCTGAAATAGAGTGTTTGAAGGTCTGAAATAGGCTGTTTTGGGGGATTTTTTGAAGGGTTGAAATAGGGTTTTGGGAGTCTGAAATAGGGTGTTTTGGGAATTTTTTGAAGGCTGAAATAAGGTTTTCTGGGGGTCTGAAATAGGGTTATTTGGGGGTTTGAAAATTTTGAGGTATGAAACAAAGTGTTTTGAGAGTTTTTTGGGGTTTGAAATAAGATAGTTTGGGGGGCTTGAAATAGGAGAGAATTGGGGGTCTTCAAAGGCTTCAAAGATTACAAGATCATTCAAAGTGGTAGCGCCAATTGCAAAAATCTTAAACTGGACATTGCATGGCAATGACAAAAATTGGTTTTGATCCTCCATAAACATCTAGTGTAATTAGAATTTAAAAATAAGCTAGGTTGTATTAGCTTGACATTTTAAAATCTTTGTAATAATTTTTTTTGGAATAAAAGTTCAAGTTTTTTTTTTTTCATTGTCCATATTGATGTTTTGGATATTGAAACTAGAACTGAAACTGCACCCTGAATTAAAAAATTGGAACCAAAACCTGGTCTTACATTGGGGGGAAAAAAAAACCAGAATTGATTCCTTGAAAATTTTACAAACTTCAATTCCCTTCTGGAACCTTGGAACCACTCAACACTGGTCATTACCACACTAGAGATCTATACATCACATGATCTTCCAACATTGAAAAATACCAACCCTCCTAGAAAACAACCCTTGACCTTGCTCATATTGCTACATGCCTTTAACATACTTAACCCGAATCCGTTTTTACTCTTGTTTTTGGAAGCACAACCGACCTGACAAGCAGTTGACAACCCCAAGTCAAGTCAAGCTCATTGCCAGAGGGCCAACAGGTGTTTCACCTGCACATCACTGGGATTGAACCCACGACCTCTTGTGGTCCCCGGCTCCCAGAAGGGGCTATACCAGCAAGCCATCACCCTAGGTTAACCCATCTCCTTTGGAAAGATGTTGAATCCTTAACAAAGTTGGACATGTATTGCAGGCTCAATGGAACATTGAAAAGTAGGTTGTCATGTTGCTCCATGCTTCCTCATGATTCTCCTCCAGATTTGTGAGCTGATAGTTTGCTTGCTTGCTCCAAAGTAGTCAGAGGTTTTGCATCAAGTGGGTGAAAGTGGATTGGCATCCTTGGTGTGACTTTGTTTGAGCAAGATCATCTTCAATCTCAAGAACAGTTTGGTAAGAAAAACCTTCTTACCCAATGGCCCATTTTGCAAATGAAGCTCATATCCACTAATTGACAGATCAACAATGCCTAGCTCACCTCCCTCCCTTGGGTTTGGTAATTTACTGCTTTGGGAGGTGCCTTGGGCATTTTCTCAAAATATAATCTGATTCCAGGATGCCCTTTCCTTTACTTGAGAGAGATGGGAGTATTGAACTCGGGCATCATGAAGAAGTGAGAACTTGTGGTTGTTTGAGAAGAATAGTTGCTTAAATCGGAAATCCTAGACCTACAATTTTGTGAAGAGATGATCACCTGATAATCACCATGATGATTCACCTGCAGTCAGTGCTATGACATCTGAGCTTACTGAGCTTACTGTTCTGATTGAAGAATGTGTTCCTGGAACTACTCTACAACTCAATCAAGATCTCAGATTTCTGGATTGTTGTTCTCTAGACATCTATATGACATTTTATGTGCACCTCAACATTACTGTGGCTTTCATTGTGGTTTAGAGGGCACCACCCATATGAACTAACATTGTTTGCTAAGCCAGACAGGCGTCAAGTGTCAGGATTATTTTATTACTGTTGTTGATCATGGACAGGTTTATATAAAGGTCTACTGAAAAATGCATGCAACTTCATTAAAAGATGTCATACTACATTGCTTGGAATGAACACAAGATCATCAAGAAAACATGAATGTTTTGACAGATTCGTCATAACCTGCTATGTCAGATTTGAACATAAATTATTTGAGAACAAAAAAGTTCTGTTGGACTTGCTGGTTCCGTTCTCATACATGTGTTGAAAATATTAGATTTGGTTTTTCAGAACCAAGCTGTAAGAGATGCATATAGAGCAGCTCAAATGCTTTGCAGCAAGTCTATAAGAATTATATCAATGTGATGTAATTATGGGTATCGATATAGAATGTAGGGTGCCAGTCATGTTCCTTTTCAAGAAGGAAAAGATCTATCATAGCTGAGCTTGGCCTATATACATCTTGCAGTGATGATGAGATATCCAAAACATTTACATGAGGATCATCATGCTATGACCTCTGTTAATCCTCTGCCTCCTGGCATTGTATGTCGTGCTGAACAAAGCTACATTGCTTTGTTGAAATTCTTTCTAATTAATATCAAAATTCTATCTTTGGCTCTGAGAGACCCTGATGTCACTACTTGAATGTGACAAGCAATTCAATGACAGATTCTTTAACCTACTCCTAAATTCTGCAATGTAGTCAGATCATAACAATAGTTGGTGATATTGAAGATCTTGCAGCCTTCAACCACACCACCTGGTTTTTTGTATCAATGATAAATCACTGGTGTCTAGTTGCATTTTTCAGGCGTGCAGTCCACTTGGATTTCCTGCATTGTTTGGGAGCTCGCCATAAAGCAATGTGGTCTGATGCTTTCTGTTGGGGGCTGAGGGCTTTGTAAGAAGCCCAGTCGTCCAGAGAAAGCCGAAGGTCATCCAGTTTTCTCTGCAGTCCTAGACAGCAGTTGGCATGCATTGTGACCACCTTTCCCATGTCCTTACTCCTCTGCAAAACAAACATCATGATGCCCACCACGAATCAGCACTCATGATATTGCTATATAACATGCAGCTTGTCAAAACTTTTCACAATTTTTTGGGAAATGGGTTAGATGACAAATCTTGAGTTTGGCATCCTCCTTGAGATCATGAATGTACAGGTGTTAGGTCTATTTGGATTCTTCCAAATTCAGTGTTGGGTGAAAGGAGAAAAAAGCTGGATGAACATAATTATGCATAATTTGTGAGCTGAAAAAATCATATTACCTGACAGAATGATGAAAAGTAGCGTGACTCCAAGAAACTATACTTGAGCCCAACATGTTGAAAATCTTTTTCTTTGATGATGGCATGGAATGCAACCTGCTCATTCGCAGGAACGGGGTTTCGTGTGCGGGTAGCATACCAATACTTGTAGAAGGCAATGGTACGGCTATTGGAGCGTGCGAAATAGAAACCTGCATTGGCTGAATTTTTGTGTGACTCTGGCTTCCCAACATACCTGTCACATGATATTTGGAAGTCCTTACGGGCATCAAATACTGGGAAGGGATCACGAAACCAGAGTATATCTGCATCCTGCCAGTCACAAGTTCAATTTTTGCAAACAAGAAGTCGTCAAAAATCTATCTACACTTAGTACTTGTACAAGTACACAGTTGAAAACCACAAATTATGCTCATTCTGGAACTTTGCATATATCTTAGGGTTTCTTTACATTAGGCTGCTGTGATCACAACAGCCTAATCTAAAGCCAACTGACATAGGGCCTTGTTTTTTGCTGCTGTAGCGACAGTTCTTTTCCATTGGAGAGCTGCAAGTGTGTTGGAAATATGTAATTAATCATGTTAGGAACTCTAGGAACACATGTTTTCATGAAAAAAAAGAATAGATGTCACTGTATGATAAGTCACAGTTTGACTCACAGCTCTATTCAGAGCTCCTGCAATTGGTCAATGCTTGACTGGTAGAGCTGTGAGATGTACTTTGAGCACAGCCAGTGGAAAAATCATAATGGAAAGCTGTTGTGATTACAGCAGCCTAATGGAAAGATGTCCTTGCCAAGGGCAATGCATCAAGAGTCTAAGGGAGTTGTAGAGTGTATAGTAACAAACAGCTATGGGTCATGATGTGCCTGCAGTGTTTGTTTGGGTTTTCTCTTACCGAGAAAATGAAGCTGTAGCCGAGGCTCAACACTCGTCCCAAGTACTCAAACCGTTTCCACACCATCTTCACATAGTCTGTTGTCATGAATGCTTGCTCTGCTGAGAAATCAACTCCTTGGGTTTTCAGCTTGTAGCAAAATTGGTGCAACTCCATGCAGCGCTTGTAAGCCTTCTGGTCCAAAGCCACGATGATGAGGTGATTGAGAAGGTGTTGGGTGCCTTCGCCGTTGCGGAAGCTCTCCAGAAACAGATCAATCATGCTGTTGTTGGCAGCCCAGGCTTGGTTCAAACTGGTTATGATCACAGTCTTGCTGTTGATCCCGCCGGCCCGCTGCTGCATTGACGCTTTTGCAAGCATCTCTTCTAGCACTTTCGACTCCTCGACCTCTTCTTGAAGCATTAACTCTGCCTGCTGTCCAAGAATCTTCTCAGAAGCGTTACGGGTTTGATCAGCAGGCCCATGACCCCCGGGAGAATCCACCGGATCATGCAGCCTCCCAAGATCATCAAGCTCTTCATGGTTTCCCCGAGGGACTTCTTCGCCCACACCCAGCCCAGACGCAGCAGTTTCAGGACGCAGCTTTAGACGGTCATCAACTGGGTGCTGCGCTTCCTGCACGCTCTCATACTGCTGTGGAGTTTGCAGTTGCTGCTGCTGCGGAGTGCCAGCTTCCGGAGTTCGATCACTTTCCACCTGCAGCAGTCCTGGCCCCTCCAACTTCAGCTTTTGACACAGAACAACCCCACAGTGATCAGGGTTTCAAGCTGGCCCGGAATTACTGGAAACTAGTCTCTGCGCTGCATGCCCCGGCAGCCAGGAAACGGCTGCACTCATGTTCTTTCACAATTTGTCCAAGTACTTCTTCATATTTCTTCCAAATTCGCAACTACAAACATTCATGGTTAATAGTCGAGAGAGAAGAAAGTTTCATAGGTGGGGTTTAGTAAATACTTACAGGCTCTGCGCGACCAGCAGCTCCAGACGTTTGATCTGTGTCAATCTGCCTTGTCATGAGATAGTTGAAGTTTATATTGCTCACGGTGGATCCCAGATGAAGCACCGAAGGCTTATCATAGAATGAGAAGATCAAACATGGCAGCCCTAGCAATGCAGCAGCCGCCACAAATGCAATGATCTTCTCCTTGATGCTTATGTTAATGCCCATATTCGACATCTACAGCTTCAAGCAGAATATTATACGGCTCGTGTATAACTAACTACTACTACAACTTCTCCCTGCTGCTGCTGCTGCTGCTGCAATACTAGCACTCACCTGTCGCCTGCCATGAGTGCTACGTCCACTGCCCAGATCAAGAGTTGATGGTCATGTACTAGTAGAATTATACAGCGAATCTCGTTTTCATTGAAAAGAACACATGATCATGAATATCTTATTGAACTCAGGAGTAC
>Ga0209611_10005912_pt1 | contig 20307 bp, 9 predicted proteins | sample S1TSphgellanicum_3_FD_187693 | JGI IMG/M metagenome (GOLD analysis project Ga0209611, IMG submission 187693) | Host-associated microbial communities from peat moss isolated from Minnesota, USA - S1T2_Fc - Sphagnum magellanicum MG (SPAdes) (version 2) | ecosystem: Host-associated > Plants > Peat...
AAACCCTTGAGGAAACATAACCAAGGTGGACGGGGAAAATGAATGCATAATAAGTTGTTTATAATTTTTGTGAAAGAATGTATAATGTTTCCACAAATTTTCTCAATGTTAAACAAAAAGATCCCATTGACAAAAGCGATAAGACTCAAAACTATTTAATCCAAACCACTATGTCATTTTGCCCATGCTCATAATTCTAATTTCAATTGCATTTAAATTAGAAGTTCATTTGGTGCTATTATGTATTCAACCTTATAATCAAAGAAAAACTTTAATGGATGCATCATCACATGATAATTAATGATTTTAATACCTATTCTTCATTTCATAACAAAACATTTATTTTTTCTTCTTTGAATTTAGATAGTGCAAATTAGGTGGGATAAACCAAAGAATTGAATGTAAGATAACAAATTTAAGCTGATTTCAAATGAATATTTTCAGCAAACCTTCCAAAGTTGAACTAGGTATTATATAATGTTAAAAAAGTTTAATGTTGTCAAACATTTCAATTATAAGCATTCAAATAAAAAATATTGTTGGGGTTATTTAGTTTTTAATATGATCTAACTTTGTTTATAATTATATAAATTGTCCACCAATTCATCTTAAAGTAGTTTTACATATGGAGAACATTTTATAAGGGCTCTTTCCATTAGGCCAATGTAAACAGAGTTCCATACAATATGTTGTAATCTCAACTCAACCTAATGAAAAGCCATTGAAATGGGGCCTTGTTTTTTGTTGCATGGACAGATGCTTTCCATTAAAGAGCTATAATTAGGTTGACAATTTGTAAATAATCAATGTTTAGAATTTTGAAAATATTTCATATGTAAAGAATTTTTTAAATAATTTTAAATCAACATATGTTCTCATGAAAAAAGACAGATGTCATTTTATGATGATTCACAGTTTGACTCACAACTCTCACAGCTCTTGCATTTGGTCAATGCTTGATTTGTAATGTTATGAAATGATTGTGAGCATAACTAGTTAGATAAACATAATGGAAAATTGTTGATGGGGCAAATTCTGTGATTATAACAACTTAATGAAAAGATGTCATATACATTTTCTAACAATAGCAGGATCTGCCCCAACATCAACTTTCCATTATGTTTGTCTAGTCAGTTCTACTCGCATTCATTTCAAAGCTTTACTATCAAGCATTGAACAAATGCAAGACCTGTGAGAGCTGCAAGACAAATTGTGGATCAACGTAAAGTGACATTTGTCATTTTTTCATGAGAACATACGTTATTTTAAAATTTTCTAAACGTTCTTTACGTACATGAAGTATTTTCAAAGTGCTTACATTAATTATCTACAACTGTTCAACCTAGTTGCAATTCTCTAATGAAAAACGCCTGTACATGCAACAAACAACAAGACCCCATTTCAATATCTCTGCATTAGGTTGCTTTGCTCACAGAACAATGTCTGTAACTGAGTTTACAAACACCCAATGGAAAGAGATCCTTACTAATTTGCGATTTGTGGGGATACACTCTTCTTTGGGGTATGATTTGCAAAACCAATCATGCATGGTTATTGCAATGAAAGGACCAAAGCCGGGAGAAATGTCAGTTAGCTACAGACTGTTGGAAGTAGCTCGAAGTCTTCCATTCGTGCAGTTTAGAAGGATACCAGATAATTTTCTACCTGTTTTGGGTCAAAGGAATTCATCTCAATTTAGCTTTGGATAATATCAAATCATTCACATCACACCACGAAAGTGGAAAGACCTAGATCCAGCGACACATTGCTATAAACGCTCCCTGCTTTGAAGGTTAGTTGAGCTCATGTAGATACTAGATAAGGTCTCTCACATTGGACAGTCTGCAACAATATATATTCAACCGTGGAGGATTACCATGGACGTGGTTTCTTTTAGCACCTGAAACAAATGAACTTAGTCGATGACCACCTACCAGGCTCATTAAGTGCTGATCTCTACTTGTAACACAACTCATGCACAACGAAGACTTCACAATGTTCATGTAACAGTCCTGCATGAAGCTGCAGACTCGACATCTGTAATGCAGTTGCACAAAAACAGAAGCAAAGCAACCATCGAGGTACTACAGTGTGCACATATAATCAGTATCAATTAGTACAGTAAGATTCCAGATCCATTCCAGCACCATGAATCAGGCTAGATTCATGGTGCTATGCTGGAAACAATGGAAGCTTCAATTTTTAACTCAACATGCAGGCTTAATGTCTTCTCTCCTGTAGGCTGGGGAAAGGAACAATGACTCTAGATCAAGTGATGACACGCTAATAGCAGCTAGATTGACAGGATCATCATCATCAGGACTGGACAATGAAAGGAGGAGTTCAGGGAAGGGAAGGGAAGATTAAGCTATGTGGGACACTTTGTATTCTGGCGGAATTAGTGGCTCTATTGCTGAGATCGTCGGGTCGTGGTCAACTCGTGATGCTGAACTGCCACACGAGTGCAGGAGAGCTACAGCACGAGGAAACTAGTTCAGCAGAATTTTTCGCTTTCAAAAGAGGACTTCCTCCAGCACGTTTTCCTGACAACAACCTCACAATCTAGAGCCAAAAAGACTTGGAGTCTTGATGACCTGCATGCTCAGAACAACCAAGCGGCACAATTACTAGATCTTTATGATGTGCGAGTGATCTTATGAAAGTGTACAACAAACACTAGAGTGTGCAGCTGCAGGGGAGATTGGCAGCACAGCGAGTGGGAGCTCCCTTCAGTCCAAGAGAGGGAAACACAAAAGATGATCGCCTCCCGCATCAAACAAGCGGATACCCTGCCCGAATTACAACATCCTCGACAACAGGGCAGTCGGATGTTTGAGTCGGCAGCTGCACACCCTCTCGTCTAAGCCACTGTTGAGCTGAAGGGAGCCCCCGTGATAAATGCTGCCGAAATTCACAATGAGCATACCCAGACGAGAAAAAAGATTAAAAATTCATCAACAAAGCATTCAAATCGCCAAGCTACGTTGAGAAATTGTTGTACATTCAAAAAATTATTCTAGCTCTGACGAAAGTTCACTTTCCCTGCCTGCCGCAACTCTTCAAAATACCCCGAACAAAACAAAACACGCACACAATAACAACAACAACATCCCACACAGAGTTGAAGTGAAGGCAGCACGAACGAAGCTGGAACGGAAAGGAGCACGGTGAGAGCGAGCAATGAAGAGCGATTTCAAGACGGAGAAAACGACGACGGACTCAGCGTGGTTGGAAGATGAACAGAAACTGAATGACAAGGCAAGGAGAGCGGGGATGTCCATATATAGGCCTTGCCCTGCGAGTCAGGTTAGAAGGTGAAACTCGGGAACACTTTAACTGCAGTTTACAATAGTTCAAAAATAAATTGTTTTCTTTTCAATTTATTACATTACATTTTCTCTTCTACTTTACCCTGAGCACTTAATTCAACATTCACACAAACTGAAGTGATCAGCTTGTTGCGGATCCACTTTGTTGCGGAGCCTTTTTACTACACTACAGAAAATTATCTGTTGAGTTGCGCCTCTATAGAGGGGCGTTCCCGAAATAAGCACCCCTCCCAGAGGTGGAGCCGAGGGGCGCTCCCCAAATAAGCACCCCTCCCAGAGGTGGAGCCGAGGGGCGCCCCCGAAATAAGCACCCCTCCCAGAGGTGGAGCCGAGGGACGCTATTTTGGGGGTGTTCTTTAGCATGGAGACAAAGTTATCAAAGTTAGCTTGTGTAGACCCACTTTTTCTCCTTTTTATTGCACTGGAGAAAATTATGCATCGGGTAGCGCCTTGAGGGCGGCATTCTCAAAATAAACACCTTTGAGGTGGAGCCAAGGTGTGCTATTTTCGGGGTGTTCTTTAGCATGAACACAAAGAGATCCGCATGTTGTAGACATACTTTTCTCGTTTTTATTACGCTTCAGAAAATTATTTGTCAGCTAACGCCCCGAGGACAGGGCGGCGTTCTCGGAATAAGCACCCCTGAGGTGGAGCTGAGGTGCGCTATTTTGGGGGTGTTCTTTAGGATGGACACAAATTGATCAGCTTGTTGTAGACCACTTTTCTCTCATATTCACCTACATATAAGTGCTACCTTCAACTTCAATAATTGAGAGTAGTGATTATGTGTAGGGTAATGCCCTTGGAGAATGAATTTCCCCAAATAAGCACCCCACAGGGTGGAACCCAAGGGCTGCGATTTTGTGAACACACTGCTCCTCCAGCATTATCCGGCAAAGCACCCTCCTCCCTTAGGTGTTTTGAGAATTTTTCTTTCACTTTTTGTCATGATAGCCAAAGGGTTCCTGCTGAGTACCATAGGAAAGAAAGTGACAAAAAGTGGTGGAGCATTACAGAAAATGCAAAAAATCGTAATGTTTTCGTTTCTAGTGTACTTGGAGAGCACCTTACCTAGCATAAAAACCCAGCAGGCTTTATGAAGAGCATAAATGGATGTGGCACACTTTTCATAAAGCCCACCAGCTCTATTTTTTCCATGATACTTGGTGAATACCCACTGGGTATCATGGAAAAATAAAAATTTTAAAAATCATGGCAGTTTCTTTGCTGCGTCAAGCCCCAAGGCCACTATGGCAAGGATATTGTGTTTAGATTCATTATAGAGTATAGTAGCTTAAGGAATTTTGGCCCCCAGGTAATAAGTCTATTTTCATATGAGGAATTTTGAAAATGAGATTTTGGCTCATGGTGAAACTTGAGATTAGTTATAGAATTATAACATCTGGAAGGATTTAGGTTTTTTTAAGAGGATTTTTTGAAGATTATATTATTGTATGGTGAAGTATCTGAGTTTCCATAATTCTTCTTTTGCTTTAAGATACTTTTTAATGTATAATGGTATTTTGCACTTCTAGTGAAAGGCACTTGTTAAAAAGAGAACTTCCCATAATTTGATCCAGAATATGAGTCTGATACAGGAGATGTTTGAGATTCAATGCACCTGATGTTTTAATGTGCATATCACTTCTTGAGCCTAAACCAACAGTGCTAAACTAAGAGCAAATATGCATATAGTATGAAAGATGTGAAAGAAAGGAGGGTCTTGAAGATATGAAATTGTTGGTAAGCATTTTTTATTCTTGAAAAATATAAGCGTTTGAAATATATGTAACTTCTTTCAAATGTATTGATTTTTAAGCAAAAAGGACTTTTGATGAGCTTCTAATATAATTCCAGTTCAAGGTGATACTTCTTTTTTTTAATGAAAAGCCAATTTCTGTGGAGTCTTTCAATTGTGAGGGCACTTTCATGGTCAGTATCATTTCAATGTGAAAAGGCTACATTTAACCCAGGAAATGTTTGTTTTGGAAGGGGTATGCAAGAAACTGTAGAAATGAACAAATGCCACAGAGGAAATATAACGCGCACTTGGTACATCTGGAAAGCCGAAACCAGATGGACTGATGATTGAAAATACAGTATGGGATGGTCAGTGAGCGCGTACCCTAATTTTAGGTTATGAGGTCATTTCCACGCTTCAAGTTGAGAGTTTTAGGATTTGGCACATGGGTTTATGAAATATTTCAATTCTGGTTTCTATCTATGTCTCAGTTGTTTCATGTGATCTCGTGACATTATTCAAGAGTCAAGTTATGACTCTAAATTTGGACTATGTCTATTCTTATGTCTATTGTCTTTTAGTTAGATTTAGAAAGATTATTTTCTCCTATTGTGAAATGTGGACCATAGCCTAGCAATGATGCTCTCTGTGCATGTGCACAGTGGATTGAGAACAAAGAATTTTGGAGCGTTCAGTTCTTAGTGGTCCCCTTTACTGTTTGTGGCTTGCCTTTGTTGTGCTGTTTGCTTGCCTGGACTTGAGTCCTTGCCCCTTGTTTCCTTTTCTCTCCCTTTCTTGGGTGCTTTCTTTCTATAAAGTTTGATAGGGTTTCATCATTTGTATTGTCAACTTGTTAGATGATTTCAACCATTTTTGTAATTAGGCAACATGGACCAATTTTTATATTTTGATTGCTCCAATTTGAAATTTTGAAAATATTCATCTATATGGATTACAATTTTTTTATAAAATTCATCAAAAAGTCCCATAGAATTTTTGAGACTTCTCTTCATCTGATTTTTAAATTAAAATTTTTGCCAAACTTGACAAGAACGTAAGGTGGCAAGTGGGCAAGTGGCAAGATATTGTACCTAGTAATATATTATATATCATAGTACCTTGGTGGCTTTGGCACAAATTATATAATTTTTAGAAATGAAGAAATTTTCAAAAATCATTTCTAAGAGATTTTTTTTAAGGAAAATGGAGAATATTCAGGAATATTCTAATTTTCTAAATGGAATTTTCAAATTAATTAGTTATTCAACAGATATGTGTTGAAGTTGGCCATGTATTATGATATTTTAGAAGGGTAATTTACTTACATATTGTGACTATGTGACAGAAAACACCCCCTCCAATCTTTGTGACAAACTCAAGAATATCAATTTCAACAACAGACAACTCTCCCTCCACATGGTTTGAGGATGGCCTGACCCCACAATTTTTCAATTTTGTGTGGTGTGGGCTGGCGATCATCTACAAGGGGGCCTAGCCAAATTTGGCTACAGGTCAGAGCCCCAAGGCTAAATGTTTAGGAATCCCACTATTTTCTAGCAATAAGCTAGAAGCCAATGTCTAAATACAGCGACTTATAACTTTCTACCTTGAAGTATGGCGACTTGGTCATTTTTTTCTAAAAAAATCCTTTGGAGCCTTTGCAACCACTTTTCTTTCTTTTCCTGCAAGTGGCGGACTTTGGCCACAATAAAAACACAATATTATCACGACAAGTTCAACACTAAATTATATTATTTAGTCAAGTCAAATGGCAGGATGCTAGACTTAGGAGAGAGACGTGAGACAGTTTGTTAGACTATGGCAGAATGGAGTGGAAGAAAACAATGGTCATGATCCAGAAATATCTGGCAAAAGAAAGTAAGTTCCTTGACAAAACTTGATGACCACACCAAGCTATTTGTGCTAGGGATGGAAGGAAGATTATGTGGTGCTATTAACTGTCAACTTGTTGTAGTATCTTGTGGTAATTGCTGGGGTTTTGGGTCGTGGGGTTGGATGTCCTCTGGGTTTGCTGTGTACTGGTCTTTTCTGCAATGGATTTTTTCAGTTGTGTCCCAAAAAAAAACAAAAAAACAACACTAAATTACATTATTTTCAGAAATGTTGAAACTCACCAAAAATAAAATAAAAGGGAGGTGGGGCAAGGGGGGAGGCTTGTCAATGAAATAGAGAACCTTTAAGAATATTCTGAAATATCTTATTCTCTAAACTGAAATCTTCAAAATAAAATAATTATTCAATACTGAAATGTTGAACTTGCCTTGGTACTATTGCCTTGGTACTGCATGTCCACAGGAATCTTGATTTTTGAATCGTTGATAGTACATACCTCTTTGTGGCCACAAGCTGGTACACACTCAATTGCCATTCCGAAGTATAGGTTTAGATCTGGGGTGCATTTCCTCTGCAGGAAGGTGTTGTGAATCCATGAGCCTCTCCCCACTACCAGCTTACTGAAACAGTTTGACATGTTAGCAAACGTTCCTGTTATCATTTTCTGCATTTTTTGGTAAAAAAATTGTTAATGAAGCTTGGGTTAAAAGATAGCAATGGACAAAGGTTGTAGATGAAACGCAAGCATGTTTCATTGCTTCCCCATCAAAGCCCGAACATTACTTTTACTTGGCCTTCTGAAGTGCACTGTACCTCGTTCATTTTAACAGATTGTAACTTTGTTTCAGGCTATTTAAAGTCTGAACTTCATTTATAATATTATGTACATGCTGTTAAGGTAAAACAGCCCATCACCAAACACATACTTAACATCGCACACTTTCCAATATTTTTCTCATTCTTGAACCAAATTGAGTGATTTTTGTGTTATTGGACACACAAACTGGAGGGTTACAAATGTTCTTTCCGCATCAGAAGTCAAGGAGCAATGCAGAAAACACAGGAAGAGAACCAGTGATAGACTGCTTCAAAAATGTTGAGAACTTACTAGTTCCAGCATCATATCTTTCTCATTTTTAGCTCACTTTGAGTGACTTAAAACCTGATTTGTGCACTAACCAAGGGTTTACAAAATTTCTTTGCCTCTGAAATATAAAGAAATTTTGTGCTTGAAATTGTAATGATCAAAGATTTTTTGCTTGAAATTGTAATCTGTTTTAATTCAACCATCATTGAACACTGAACTCCCTTACACCAAACATTGCATATCTTTTCCATTCTTTTATTGAATTGAGCAATTTTTGCGATGTAGGAAGTGGTAGGTGAAGGGTCACAAATAGTCTTTCAGCTTTAGAAGTAGAGGAACAATGTGTAGAGGAACAATGTGTAAGGATTAGATCTCCTTGGAGTTCTTAAGTGTTCACTCATTAGCCTATCTATGCTACATTGCTGCTGGTGGACTTGCTCTTACCTTTCTTTATGGAGTGTTATTTCATTTTTTGGTACTTATTCTTGAGTCCTACATGCTGATTTGATAACATGGCAACTCAAAGCCACTTTAGATGAGGGTCCAAGGTCCAATGAAATAAAGCAATCCTATTGGTTGAGAGTCATAAATTGGACCCACAGTTTTTAGGTGAAGGTCCAAGACCAAAAAGTGGCAAATTGAGCCTAAACTTACATGGCACCATTTTGGAGGGAAGATCAATTGGCTCAGACCCAAAAAAAGAGCTCATGATCCGGAGAACCAAGATGCAAGCTAGGGTCCAAGGCATGGTCCAACTCAAGGATTCAATTTGCTTGAAATGAGTCCAAATTGGTTCCTAGGAATTTGGTCTGTGGACCCCATCTAAAGTGGGCCTCATTCTCAAACAAGAAGCTCATTGGAACTGTGGGTCTGCACGATATGGTCCAAGTTCAAACAAAACCATGAAAATTGATGGAACCATGGGAACATGGTTAGGTTACCTTGATTGTAAGATGGGTTTTACCGGGAGAGTACATCTAGGTCTCCAGCTGTGACTGAGCACATTGGTCTGCAGGTTAATCCAAAATTTTACCTCAAAATCCTACACTGACCCAAAGTCTCTTCACTCTGGGCAGCAAAGCCAACAAAATCCTCAACAAAATCCAATGGGGATGTGGCGGATCAAAACCCAGTTGTGGCTAATTTTTCCAACCTAGGTGAATCACTACTAGGGGCCATCCACTTGGATTTTCAAAACTGTCCAGGTGTGGCCACAATAATACCCAAACATTCATTGCCCCTGCAATTAGCCTAGGCAAAAAATTGATGACAAATACAATTAGAGATAGAGATCCTTATAAGCCAATGAGGCAACATGCACCCAAGAGGCGCAGACCTTTTCCTTTTGGAAGAAAGGGGGCTAGGAGGAAGATTTTTTGAAGTTTGGTGTTCCCCAATGTATTTATTCCATATGGCTCTGATCCTGCAGTTTGTCTGGCCACCCATCTGCCACAAGTCTAAAGGGGAACTGGAAAGCACAAACCCCCCCCCCCCCCCCCCCCCCCCCCCCTCCCCCCCACTGAAAAAGGTGAAGACTGAGGACCGCCATTTTTTTCTCCAACTGTTCCATAGCCAGCTACAGCTTAAACTGTAACTTAGCTGACAATTTAACCGTCAGATACTCAATCAGACAGTTGCATGGTTTTTGCTTAAGATCGCTTTACAATCCACCATTGGATTGGAGCGTTACATAAGCCGGATTTTTCTATCTCGGATCAAGCAAAACCAAAAGAATGGTCAACTAGTCCCAAAAAAGTTAACTGAAGTGATGGAATGCGCAGTCTCTTCCAGTGTTTTATTTCAAGAATTTAGGTTTGAATCCTCATTCATAGGAAGATGAGGAAAAAGTGGTGATCATCCCTAGGAAGATTTAGCCAAATTTTTCTATCAATTGCATATGAAAAAAAAATCTTTAATCATCCCTTGTATATTTTGGCTATACATTGAAAACTAAGTTTAGAAATCTGGCAATTTTTACTTTTCTTTTCTCACTTCTGGCGATTGAAAACCCCCAAATCGCTTAATTACAGAATTTATAATTTCGCCAATAAAAAAGAAGGCAGGTATCTTCTGCTCAAAAAAATGGCAAAATGTAGCATCATGTGAACTAGATTATTGGTTTGAAAGAGTACAACACTGTTTTCGCCATTCTGTCATGTCCGTTTAACGAGTCATCTGTTAACTCCTCTCTCTGTTAAATGAATTATTTTTCTCGATCTGTGACATTGTTTTAGCAGGTAGGTAACCAGCTCCTTCACTCTTCACCATGCATTTCTCCAGTTTGAGAAGGTGCCATTGCTGCTGCATCTTGGCAGTTTTGGCAGGTCTGGGCTCTGGAGAGAGATGGGACTATTGTTTTCTGCATCTCAAAAACTGAAAAAACCTCATCTAGGCGATACAACGTCATCACCAAGGTCTTAAGTAATCTTGTAGGGACCCAACATCAACCATTGCCACTGTGCCTCAAAACTAGAAAAACAGCCATGAGTAACTGTTATTGTTAGTTAGTTATGTCAATTGGTTGTGGGTGGCTTCAAAGTGATTTTAAAAAATTTGGCCCATCATATTTAAAAAGAAACTCACAGTAAGTACGCTCACTCCCAAAATAGAAGCTTATGTAGCCTTTGCATTTGGTCTAGTTCTAACCCACAAGGGAAGAATCTCAAGTGGGCAAAGGATATGGGATAAAGTGTGATGCTATTATGAACAGCTTGGGAAAGAGATCTGTGAGTATAACTGAGATTGATTGGGAACCTTGTGAGAACATGTTGAAAACATCAAAATCCAAAAAAATATTCTCAAGACCAAAAGGGGGAAAACTTGGTTAGTCACTTCTAGGTACAAAACTAGTATCACTATGTTAGTTGTGTTGTTATTAGTTGTTACCACCCACAAGCTTCATGTCATGCTCTGATCCACCATTTGTTGCTGACTGTGACACACCAGCTCCACGCTGCTGTGCCCTTATCCACCATTTGTTGCTGACTGTGACACACCAGCTCCATGCTGCTCCATGCTGCTGTGCCCTTATCCACCATTTGTTGCTGACTGTGACACACCAGCTCCATGCTGCTCCATGCTGCTGTGCCCTTATCCACCATCTAATAAGGTACAAACTACAAACCTGATGTTGGGTTATCACTTGTTCATGGTGACTTGGTACTTCATTTCACAAAGTACTAATCAAATTTGATCCGCTACTGTGGTATTAACTACTAACTGATGTGGATGTACTGCTTCGTAAAGGACATCTTATGCAGTATTCTTTTTTTCTAGCGAAATATCGCCAAAATACGAAATAAAAAACAAAAATTTAGAAAAAAATGATTTTGTGGGTTTTCAGTTGCCAGAAGTGAGGGATAAAAACAAGGAAAAATTGTCCGATTCATAGATGTGATTTTCATTAGAGATATCCGCAAAGTCAGGAAAACATAGCACCAATAAACCTGTTTGGTCATAAAGGAAGTGAGAATTCTCAAAAATAGTGAAAAAAGCACATTGGGCTTTTAAATAGGGATTGAAACTCAAATTAGCACCAAATTTGACCAAATCTCAGTTTCATCCTGTCCTTTATTTTTCGAAATTGTTTTCAACTCATCACTGCTCTTACTATGTGTACTGCAGTCATAAATATTCTCGAACCTCGTGCATTTAATCCTGAGTTCCAACCATTTTATACCCATATATAATAAATTTTCATTATTTTGGGGATATAATAGTAATTAAAAGGATGACTAAAGTTTTGTACTTCATTTTTGGTTTATAGCCAGATTTAGCTAAATCTTCCTAGTGATGATCGCCATTTTTATACATCTTCCAATGAATGATTGTCACTTTAGCTACAAACAGAAATTCCCAAAAAAAAACAATGATCTTATCTATCATTTGACAATGTACTATTCTGAAATGAGGTTAGTACTCTTTGTTGGGGTCATGCCTTTGGGCAAGGAGTCAGGACTACTATTTACTTTGGTGTACAGCACCTTCACATGAAAAGTATGCTGGACCTTATGCCCAGAAATAGGTGATGTCCAACTACACCAATAAAAAGCTCTTAGTAACTTACAACTAGCTTTAGAAGTAGTTATGTTGTACATCGCTCGTCAATAAAAAGTTCTTAGTAACTTACAACTAGCTTTAGAAGTAGTTATGTTGTATTCATCACATTCATCATTGTGATTCACATTAGTTACTTGTAGGGACCCCAAATTTCAATTTTTCTTTATTTTTGTCATGTACATCTTTGATTTGTCCATCACAAAAAATAAAAATAAAGTTTTGCACAGTTACAAAATATATATGGTGTAATCTCCTCCTTCGACCTGTCTATATAGGTCACATGAGTCGAATTTACGGCAAAGGATATGGGATAAAGTGAGAAGCTATGAGGAACATGTTGGGGAACACATTGGGAATTTCATGAGTACTCAATGAGAAAACATTGGGAACAACAAAATCCAACACCCCCACCACTCCAAAAGAAAAAAAAACCTAGGCCCCATGGGTGCATCCTACCTCACCTCATTGACTACAAGAAATTTTCTTGCCTACAAACAAGTGTTCTTGTCATTTTTGGCCTAGGCTAATGGCAAGGCCATGAAACTGTGAGTGTGTGTGTAAACCATGGGTACATGTTCATACTTCTATTAATTAGTGAGGAGGCACATTGGGAACATGGGGAGCATTTTGGGAACCTGATGGGAACACCTTGAGAAATTGATGGGAACACATTGAGAACAGACAAGAAAACAAAAAATCCTCCCCCCCCATTTCTCAATGGCTTCATGAAATTTCTATTTCCAAAATGATTCATCGCCCTATGATGCCCTCACATTCAAACCCCATTGCCCTCAAATTGTCACTCAGGCATAGCCTCAAACTCAACTCCATCCATAGTTGATCCAGCAAGTGCATTGCCTCAAACTCAACTCCATCCATAGTTGATCCAGCAAGTGCATTGCCTCAAACTCAACTCCATCCATAGGTAATCCAGGAAGTGTAATTCGATTCCACAATCCACACACCTTTGGTGCAACAACTGCCATGTCCATGATGTGATTATGAGTTCACCCCACAAGGCTTACCTCAACACCTCCATTCATGTCAATCACTACATATTGTGATCACATGCCTTCCAACTCATCCTTCAACCTCCATTCCTTGCCTTCCCATGGCGGCTTGGATTGGATTTCCAATTAGACATCTCAAAGACTTTCCACTTAAGTTTTTCATGGTTGCATCTATATCCACACATCCCCATCACCTTACATAAGGAAGTACAACAAGCTTTACAACTCCCCTTGAGAAGTTGGCAGAAGATCCATTTGACATAGTAGCATGGCATTTCTTCTTGTTATCTTTTCAGTGGTGTTTGATATGACCCCCTTAGGAGGACCAATCAAGCATAAGGAGACCCAAGGTCAGCTTGGTTGTTTTTTAGCAAGTGATTGGGAACATATGTAGAACAATTATTTTTACCATGTTTATGGTGTTGGATGCCAGAGTGGGCATTCCATTTCTGGAACACCCCCCATTTTTACTTTTATTTTCACATGATACCTATTGGGTACCACCCCAAAAAAACTCAGAGCTTGTCTTTACGCTTAGTGTAAAGCCCATGGCTTTCCCCTACACAAAACGATGTAAGAGTGCTACATAATCTATGTCAGACACCATTTAGCACAAAAGGATAAATACCTCCCAATAACAGAAGATATCCCCAAAATGGGAGATACCTCCCAAAAATTAAAATGCCCTTCAACAAAATGGAAGGGGCGAATGTTGACTGCAGGTCAAATGCCACTTTAAGAGGTGCCTTCCAACTACCTTACTGAAATTTTCAAAGTCTTTTTATTTATAAGGGGAAGAAGTAAAGCAAGTTTTTGACCATTGGATCGTTATTTAAATAAGTGAGATAATTTGTTATTATATATTATTATTCATCATTTTTTCCTAACCTATGTGTAGCTTATCATAGGTTAAGTTCTTACATTGTTTTCAATTTATTTTTAAGTTAGTGTAAGTTATTTTACATTATTTTTAAATTTTTTAAAGTTATCCTTAAATTATCATAGGTTGCAATTTCAAACTACAAATAGGTTATTCTATCTTAAGTGATTTTTAATTATTCTAAGTTATTTGCCTTAAATTATTTTAAATTATTTTAAGATATTCTACCCTAAGGTATTCCACACTTGATTATTCTAGATTATTGTGCTTTAAGTTATTTTAAATTATTATAGATTATTCCACCTTAGTCTATTCTATGTTATTTATAATTATTTTAATCTATTCCACCCTAGGTTACTTTAGGTTATTTCACCTTATACTATTTTAAGAGATTTTATCTTAAATTTTTCTTACTTATTCTAAGTTATTCCACCCTAGGCTATTTTAAGTTATTCTAACCTAAGTTATTTTTTATTATTTTAAACTATTACAAATAGATCCATCCTATGTTATTATAATTTATTTTATATTTGGTTATTTTCAATTATTTTATCCTAGGTTGTTTTAGACTATTCCATTTTAGGTTATTACAGATTATTCTACCTTAACCTATTCTCAATTATTCCACCTTATGTTCTTTTACCCTATGCCATATTTAGTTATTTTATATTGTTCCACCTTAGGATCTAAATTATTCTCAAGTATTCCAAATTATTCCTACCTCAGTTTTTTTTGGTTATCATATATTATTTCACCTTAAACTATTATAAGTTATTCCAAATTATTTTAGGTTATTTTAAGTTATGTAACCTTAGGTTGCTATAGGTTATAACCTATAATAAATTAAGGTATAATCTACAAGCCTTAAATAGTCTATAATGAAATAGATTAGAATAATTGAAAATAACATAACATAAAATAATTTTAAAAGGCTTAAAGTGGAATAATTTTAATATCCTAAAGTAGATTAATTGAGATATAGCCTAAAGTAGAATAACCTTGAATATTTTATAATGAAATAATTGAAATTAATTGAAAATGCCTAGTGTAAAATATTTTTAAATGGAATAACCTAAACTAACCTAGATTAACCTAGACTAACCTAGGATAAAATAACTTAGAATAATGAGAAATAACCAAAGGTGGAAAAACTAAAAAATGACCCCAAAAAAATATTAAATAACCTAAAATAACTTTAAATGGAAAATGATATAATAACTTATAATGAATTAGCTTATAATAAATGAAAATAATTTAGAATACCCAAAAATAACTTAAGATATAAAATAGCATAAAATATAATAACCAACCTACATTACAATAGCTTAGAGTATTGAAAACAACAATATCAAAAAAAAATCTTTATGATAATGAATTATTTCATCTAGTAATAATTATGTCAACTAATAATGATTACATGATGATCTTATAATGACATAATTTTAGACAAGGTGAAATGTTTAAGGTGAGGTGAATCTATTTCATTTTCAAAGTCCCATACTGATTTAGGTTATTAAATTGGATCCCATTTTTGTCCTTATGTTAAAAACATCTTATTTCATTCTAAATTTAATTTTTTTAATTGAACATTTTTTATTCCTTCATCCTAAAATGCATTTTTTGGGTCAAGTGTGTTAGTTTAGTTATTTGGTTATGTCATAATTAGTTAACAATAAATTGGGATAGCTTAATTGTTTGGGTTTTAATCTCAAACTGGTTTAGGTGTGGGGTTCAAAATATTTTATGGATGGGATGTAATCCCAATTCGTGTGATTTCAAATCACTTTTAATGATTTTGATATTCCAAAACACATGTTTATTGTTGTTACAATTTTTATATGTTATGTAAGATTTTTAGTAGATTTTATTAGGTTTTTTTTTTTTTTTTTGGGCTTATATTCATACGTTGTTGCAGGTGAATCATATTTTGAATCACCAAAAATGTCTACTTAATTGTTTTGTACACTATGACTAAGTTAGTTGTTTTTTATGCACTAGGTTTGTAGTCTTATGTTTTGAATAAGGATTTGTTTATTTGGGAATTTGCTTGGATGTTGTGCAGCATGTTGGAGTGCTTTTATTTGTGGAGTTGCAATGGGTAAGAGTTGCAATTAAGGGGTGTTTTTTGGTTTGCTTCTTGAGTTGAAGAAGCCACATAGGCATTTTTGTGATTTTTTATTTGTTTTTGGTTTAAAACTCCATGAGGAGTTGAACCTTAATGAAGGTCTAGACCTTAAAAAAAAAATTATAAAGGACAAAAGAAGGAAAAAAAAACACCATCAAGGAAGAGGACCTTAGAATTTGTTATATGAAGGATAAGAAAAAAAAGAAAAACATCGTCAAAGAAAAGGCCCTTGCTTCTATCATAGGGGCCCCCTTCTTTCTTTCTTTCTTTCTTTCTATATTTCTTTTTCTCTCCTTATTTACTTCTTTCATGTTGTTATTCATTTTCCTTGTTGAAGCCAGTTCACCATGCCCAATAATAAAACAACAAGAGCAATAACAAAATGAGCAAAGGAGGGGGTTCACCATAACAAAACAACAATGCGAGGAATTGAGCTCCATCACCATGGTGTGTTGAAGAATTTTTCATTTTCTCCAAACCTCATAATTCAACTCATTTTAGAAGTTTGGGCATTTCAAATTAAGTTTTGAATGAACAAGTTTGGGGGGTCTAATTTAAACCTTTTATCATCACATCACTTCACATTTGAAGTGAAATGATGTGACACAAGAAAAAAAATTGAAAAGGAAAAAAAAATCACAAACAAATTGACATTTAATGTGACATCACACAATGTGAGAAACATCATGGGTGATGTCATGCAATGTGAGACACATTGTGAATGATGTCACATTGCATGAAATGCATCTTGGGTGACATCACACAACATAAGGGGTGGCATTGTCATGGCCTAGGATATTTTGGGATACTTTGGGCAATGTCATGTCTTAGGATATTTTGGGATACTTTTGGCAATATCATGGCTTAGGATATTTTGGGATACTTGGGATACTTGGGATACTTTTGGCAATGTCATACTTTTGGCAATAACATGGCCTAGGATATTTTGGGATACTTTTGGCAATATCATAACCTAAGATATTTTGGGATTAATATGGTTCAAGGTTATAAAAGGAGATAGTCTGGGAAACAACCCTTCAGCAGATCAACACCAATTGATGGATCAATAAAGTTTGTCTTGTCTTGTAATTCTCCACTTGTTTGTAGTCGGTCCATAACAGTTTGATCTACTCTTTCTTCTTGTTTGTTTGTTTTGTTGTTTCAGTAAGTAGCTAGAGGTATCTTGGGGTGAAACTTGGAAAGGTTATAGAAGACTATAGGACGCTTCTACTTTCAAAGTTTCAAAAGAAAAGGATATGTTTTGTGAGAGTTAAGAGCTTTTGAAAACTCTGTGTCAAATCTGGTTTTTTGGTCATATCTCCTTTGTTTAAGCTTTTTTGGGTCTATAACTTTGTGATCTTATAGATCATATAGGAATATATGTTTGAGAGAAATTTCATGTCATTTGGACTTGTATTGTGAGAGATCCAAGCATCTAAAGTTTCAATCTCAATTTTGAAATCAGTTTTTTTAAAAAGTGATATCTCTTTGTGGTCGTCATCAATAGGGCTGAAATTTTGAACAGATATAGAAGACATATAGTTTATATGTCTCCCAAAATTTCAAGGATTTTGGAGTTCTTGAGAACGAGTTGTAAGTCATTTTGTGTTTAGGTCCCAGTTTGAGGTGGCTTCAAGGAAGTAGCAAGATCTTTCACTTTCCAAAGTTAAATGAGCTAAGATTTTGTGAGAAGGTAGTAGACATAGTTGCTCATGTTTTACCAAAATTTTAGAACGATCCAAGGTCATATGTGAGCAGTGTAGCTTTGCAAAATTGCTATGACAGAAGTTTGTTTTAAAAAGACATCAAAGCCAAAGTTTTGGAGTGGAGCAAATACAACTTGGGAGATCTTGAAGGAAGGAGTTTGAAGATTGGGAAGCGCAAAAGTGTGAGAACTACCACCATGGACAATTCAGAATCAAACATCGATCTCACTCAAATCCTCACCGCCCTTTAGCACCTTCAACAAGAAAATGTTGTGCTTAAAGACTCGGTGACCCGCCTACAGAATCAGCCACCACTTCCTGCCCCAGTACTTCCTGCTCTTGCAATGGTCGCCCCAGAGCCCAAGATCAGTCTGCCAGAAAAGTTGGATGGAACACACTTCAAACTTCGAAGCTTTGTTAGCCAGGTACGCCTGATCATGCAAGTACACCCCCGTCATTATTTTGATGACACCACTCGTGTAGGATTCATTGGAACCCTACTCACTGGGATAGTCGCAGCATGGTTTGCTCCCATCCTAGAAACATCATCCCTTCTCCTACAAGATTTCAACGCCTTTATGGCGAAATTTAAAGCAGTGTTTGGGGACAGTGACAAGGCCAGGACTTCAGCCAACAAGCTGCGTCGCCTCCAGCAAGGGACATGTTCGGCCATCGTCTATGCCTCAGAATTCAGGCAGCTTGCCTGCGACGTCAATTGGGGAGAAGCTGCCTTGATTAATCAATTTTGCTATGGGCTTCGTGATGATGTTCAAGATCTTTTGTTGACACTCGCAGACCCTTCTTCCTTTAGTGAAGCTATCACCCAAGCAATTCGGTGCGATAATCATCTGTTCGAATGTCGTCAGGAAAAGAAAGTCACCTCCAACGCCCAGTGTGAACCATGGATTATAGCTCAATAATTAGTTAAGCCTTAGTTCCGTAATTTTCTTTAGTACTAATGATTGGAATGCTTATAAGCCTCCAAGTAGTGATTATTAATAGTTGAACCAGCCTTTGTGATATTTCCAGGCATATAATATTTTCTTTATTTCAGTTGATGTAACGTTTAATCAGTTAAGCACCTAGTAAACCTTTTAGAGTACATTATCCCTTTTATGTTGAAGAGAAGGGAAAGGGGATGTAAAATTAGATGTGATTTATTGATAGATGGGAAATACAAGCCCATAATTAATAATAGCATTTCGCCATGACAAGGTTAAGTTAGTCTGTAGAAGAATCTTCAAACACTAATGATGTACTTGTAAGATTGTTAGGATGTAGTCCTAGTACATCTTTATTTAGTTTCACTTCTATCAGACTTCTAAATAAAATCAATTCAAACTTAAGTATTAACATTTCCGCCTGAGTAGTCTCAGGTGAATTACAACTGAATAATTGACTTAAAGGATATATCACAATTATAAAAAATCTAGGATGCGATGAATGGTGCGAGCGAGGTACTCAGCTCGATGCTCCAGGGAAAGTGGGTTGATCGGGCCTCGTAGCCAACGATAATGGCCATCACCGGGAACCCACGTTCGGCAATGGAGACGGACATCATCATCTTCACACTGACACTCTTCAAATCTTTCTGGCGCGGCTCCACGAACAGGAACAAACTTTAAATAAATTGCTAAAGCACGTGGGTTAGGAGACAATAGATGATCCCATACCGAACGAGCGACTTGAGTGCGCACCACTCTCCTGGGCGGTTCTTCTTCGCGCGGCCATTGAGAAACATTCAAATCGAGCGGTGCTTCTTCAAGTTCTTCTTGTTGTACGGGTGCGACTGGAGGATTTGAAGGCGTAGCGTCATCGTCCGCCATGACTACTTACACCTGCATCAACAAAAAACCAAGAAGGTGCAAACAAGGTGGTACTTGCGTTCAAAAAGGGTTGAGGCCTTTTTATTTAACAAATTAGGGTAGGCGTAAAGTGTGGGAGTGACAACGGAATCTCATCAAAACTCAAACACCCTAGATCTAAGGGATTCATCAAACCCTAAATTCAACGGTGGATCTAGAAGTGTGTGAGAGTTTTTTTTTGTGATGCAAATTGTAATTTCAATTTACTATGTACTACATAGTTAATTAGTGCATAGTAAAATAAATAGGTAGGAAATATTAAGGAGTAAATGTTACACGAAAATGTTACTTCAACCGTTGAATTAGTCAAGTAAGAACTCAAGGACTCTTCCTTGTTACTACCGATAATTTATCCTAGTAGTTAGTTACTTGAAATAATTAGAATGAAGAAGTAGGATGTGAGGGTCAACGGACGGAAAAGATAAGGATCAAGTAAAAGACCTCATCAAGATATCCAAGATAAGGGGGAGATTGGATCCTCCAATCCCATTAGTCATGAGGATTGTTATCCTCTTTGATTGGAAGATGAAATATCTTTTGTGTTCCATTGGGCCCAAGGATTTTCATCCTAATTTCAATTGGATGGCCATTCATTCTCAAACTCTCATTGGCCCTTGAAGGATGAGGAGGCCATTGATTGGTGCAAAAGGA
>Ga0209611_10005915_pt1 | contig 20302 bp, 18 predicted proteins | sample S1TSphgellanicum_3_FD_187693 | JGI IMG/M metagenome (GOLD analysis project Ga0209611, IMG submission 187693) | Host-associated microbial communities from peat moss isolated from Minnesota, USA - S1T2_Fc - Sphagnum magellanicum MG (SPAdes) (version 2) | ecosystem: Host-associated > Plants > Peat...
TTTGTTTCCTGCTTTTCTTCATCGCTAGATACACAGGATGAGTCTGTGTCAGTTGGAGACTTAAAATCATTTAGTTTTGGCACATGCTGCAAGTTATGAAAGATTTGTTGGAAACGAACTTGTCTTCATGAGACCCGTAATTTGTTTTCTTCAAAAGTGACTATTGCCTTCCTTTTTAGTTGAGGTCAATGAGGTTCCTGCATGCCTCATCGGTATGCAGGTTGTCTTGGAGATCTATAAAGAGTAATAGTATGTCAAGGGATACACATCTACACCTGTTTTTCTTGTATTTCACAAGTCAAGATATACGTGCAGTATAATAAAGTGCCACTTTCAGTGGAAAGCAACAAGGGTGGCAGGTTTTTGGAAGCCATTGCTTGCAATCGTGAAGATCTTATGCAAAGTGTCTCAGTAACAACCGGGATTTCAAACTGTCAATTACAATCATCTGATGAAGCTTATGTGCACACTACAAGCTTGGAAGAAAAGTCCAAAATTTTTGCACTTACGTCCTCAACAAGGATCATTCCTGGTGGGAAGTGGACTTTGGCCTCCAAGTACCTAGCCTTAAAAGACCTCTTAGCTATCAAGACAAGTACTTGTAAGCACTTACACTATCTATATTTCGGATGTGACCAAAAAAATTCATGACTTAGTATACTTTGTTTGCAGTCCCAGGCAGATCCCAGTGAAATCATGATGGAGGTACTGAAGACCTTGCAGTTAGATATTGTGGAAGGTAATAGGAGCATATTCGGTTAGCTGCCGATGGGTGCCACCTCCACCAAAACCCAAGCAAGAGGTGTAACTGGTCTGCTGGAAATAGCTTAAGTGAGTCACCTATGACCTTGGGATCAAGTGAAATGAGCTTTCAAGCAAATGGTGTCATGTTGAATCACAACAAACTGGGAGACCAATTTCTCGTTCGATTTGAGATTCAAGTATGTCGGTTGAGAACATGCTCTCTCTTCACTCTCTATTTTACAATGTACTTGCTGTTAATCCGATCAGAAGTTGTGACTGAAAAATTCCTTTCATACAGGTTACTATTCATGGTCATTGAAGGATTGAAAGACTATAACTGCTGTTCTTTGGTCCTTATCTGGAGTTTTTCTTGGACTTGAAAGCAAAAGTTTTTCACCTGGTTTTGGTTATACCTTTGGTTGTGAGTTTCAAGACGCATGGAGGGTTATTGCTGACAATCCAAAATTATACTGCTGTTCAGTGCATATGTGAGTTGGAGAAACTTATAATGGTTTTTTGGATTTCACTGACCTACATATGGGTAAGGGGTAAATAGCAGCTTTTCAGGATAAGGGAAGGGAAGTATTTGTTGGATCTTCAACGAGTTGGTGGCCCCAGTTTTTTGTTTCTAGAGCTCTCTCTGCTCGTCCTTCCTTACAGAGGATGGGGACCAGTTCTGTACACAGTCGTTGTTGTTGTTTCTCGCTTCTTTCTTCCCTCCCCCTTGGAAGATTGGAAGATTGTCATTTGATTTGATTGATAATATATTCTTCTTCTTGGGTGCGAGTGTGGCGTGAGAATCATCAGATCATGATGATTTTTGTGGAAGATATGGTAGAATATGGGGAATTCATGGCGGCTGTAGCCCCCACTGCGCCAGTGGTAACTCTGCCTAGACTTACAACTGTAGCGATGGCAGAAGAGACGGTGGAGAAAAGTTGCATAGTACCCGCTGCTGCTGCTGCGGCGGCGGCAGTTTACATGGAGATGTCGGTGGTGGAAGAGCTACGTACAATCCGGGTAGAGATGTGAAAAACCTTGAGCATGCAACAGGGAGGCCGGACGACGTGTCTATGGGAGCAACAAAGCCACCGGCACTGGAGGAGGCAGCAGAGAAAGAAGAAGAAGAAAACTTGTTGGGAAATTTGTGGTCCTACGACTCTCATGCTCATGGTGCACTATCTCACGGGACTCATTGTCATCTATTTCGTCGGTCACAATATCTTACTACCATCAGCTTGACCAATTGCTTTGCGATATCACTGGTTTCAACGTTCTGGTACGTTTGGGTCATGTTTGTTTCTTCCAAGTTCCCCCCCACAGACATAGAGAGAGAGAGGAAACAGGAGGACCTAGGGTTGTTGGATAATACTGATAAGACCACGATCATCACTTTGTATTGGGATTTCTTTTGCAACAAGGACTAGCAAGTGGACTAGAGACTTTGTGTGGACAAACCTATGGAGCAAAGCAGCACCATCTGGTGGGAATCTACTTGCAGGGAGCAATTTTTGCCCTGTTTCTGGTTGCCATACCCATATGTGTGGTTAGCTTCTACATGGCACCCATCCTTGTTGCCATTGGAGAATACCTTGCTGATTGCAGCTGGTGCACAAGCTTATGGCAGGTGCCTGCTGCCTTCCATCTTGGGATATGCTTTCATGATGCCACTCATCAAGTTCTGTCAATCACAGCACATTGTGTTTCCATTGATGTGCTGCACAACTGCGGCTTTCTTGTTGCAATTCCCTATGTGTTTCTTGCACATCACTAAACTTAAATTGGATTATCAAGGAGGTGCCATGTTGACAAGCATTTTGATCATACTCAATACTGGCATTCTTGCCACTTTCCTGCGATTCTCATCCAAATGCAAGAAATCTTTGAAATCATTCTTGATCAAGGCATTGCACGATTTGACTGGGTTTTTCAAGATGGCTTTACCCTCTGCTCTCATGATGTGGTAAAATCCCTTTTTCTGACCAGCAGCTAAGACAAGACCTGAATTGAATTTTATTTTTTTTTGCTTTGATGCTGATAATGGAAGCTTGGAGCTACATGGAACTTTCAGATTCTGACCTCAAATTGAGATTTCTGCTTTTGATCTGGCTTTTCAAATGGCAGCTTGGAGCAATGGACATTTCAGATTCTGACTCTGTTGGTTAAACTACTACCAAACACAGAAACAGAAATGGCAGCATTTATCATTGAAGATGTATGTATGTCATTGGTCATTACTCTTGTTGAAGTTTTTTGAGTTTGCCGTAGCTCGTGGGGGTTGCAGATCTGATAAACAAGATTGAAGTAGACTTATGGTTTGAAACACAACATGATGGTTAGTAGTTTGAAGAGAATGATTTCTGATAAACCCACGGACAAATTGCCTAAATTTGGGTGTTATGAACATTTCAGTTTGTCATTGTTTATGCTCACCAAAATGATATCAATGGGTCTGAGCGTGGCCACCTGGTAAACATTGATCACTCATTATACTGACATCTTTCTTCAAGACATGGACCTCTGTGTGAAAGATTAGGCATATTTTCAGAAAGGATGTGTTACTCATGGTGACATTGTGATCTCTTTGTGACACTTAGGACACTCTCATTACAGAGTGACATAGATACATTGTGCATAATTTGTCATTCTGTACACAGTGCCATGACAAGGTGGTTGCCACAGCAAGAAGCATCATCAGTAGCCTTCACATGACTTCATTCATTCACTGAGAAATCAGAAGAATAATTACATAGACAATTGAATCACTGAATCTGGATGTAGTGTGAGAATTTCCAATGAATTGGGAGCAGACCAGCCACATAGAGTAAGATTTGCAGTTGTTGCCTCTACAACCATGGTAATGGTTATGGGAATTATAATGGCTACCATGGTCCTGCTCCTGCAGAATGTGTGGGGACGTGCATTCAGCCAAGTACAAGAAGTCCTGGACTGTGTTTCCAGGACTACATCGTATCTTGCAGTTCTTGAACTTTTGGACTGCTGTCAAACAGTTCTTGCAGGTTGATAATCCAACAAAACCTTGTATACTGAAGTTACTAGGATGATCTAGTCCCCTGAGCATGTGTGTACACTGTTGGGTTGCAGTGCTGATCTTGAGTAGGTGTCAAACCGTGTTTCTCCATGACATGATGTGACAGTTCTAGCTGGCTAATGGCTTGGGTTTTGCAGGTTTGGTAATAGGAGTTGGATGGCAAAAATGGGGCATGTATGCCAATTTGGGAACACACTATGGTGTTGGTCTGCCAATAGCCATCATCCTGGTGTTGGTGTTCCATTTCGATGGCAGAGTAATATGTGAAGAACACCGTATTACCTTTTTGTGAGTCGCTTTGTTAGTAGACCTTTTTCTGATCTCAGATTTGTAAGCAAAAAAAATCTGGGTGAATGTTGTTGCAGGGGCTTTGGATAGGGATGTTATCTGGTGTGGCAGTACAGACAATAGCCCTCACCATCATCAGCCTCTCTACCAATTGGGAAAACTTGGTACAATTTCTTTCTCTCCATCTCTTTAATCTCCCTTTGTATATCTTTCTTTCTTCTCTCCAAAATTTGGTAGTTGTGGATTGAAAGTAAAGTAAGTTACATGTGATCCTTTGATCACGACAAGTGGATGAGGAGCTTTTGGACAGCATTTTTCTTGATGTCAGACTTTTGTTACTGTTCCCCTCCTAACAGGATGAGTGGAAAACTGTAGTCCAAGGAAGCTTTGGACCACATATTTTCATCACAATCCAGCTTACCTTGTACCATAGTGCCACTTCTTGATGACAAGGTAAAGACCTCGGTTTCCAGCAGTTGATGGTGACATCAGTTTTGCTTATTGTGTTACTTCATTTTCAGCATGAATAATAGATGCACAAAATGCATGCACAGGACACGTAATAGATTATGTCAGTCATGGATGCACAGTGAGTGATTTACAATCAATTATTCTAGGATTCCAATGCAGAATGCTAAGTGCCGACTAGAACAAGACAGGCAATGCATGAAGGGTGTGATAGAGCATGAATGTAGAATGCACCAAGTAGTTGAGATATTCATACCAAATTATTAAATTTCAGCATCAGATTTTGAGGCAAAGCTAGTTGTACGCAATTGTCAAGTGAAGAAAAAAGCTGTATATGCATTTTCAACAGGAAAATGTGATCTAAAGAATAACTCCCTTGTTCCACAAAGCTTTGAAACTTCAAGTTTTGAACCACCTGTACATGACTAATTTGGAAGGCAGAGTGGCCACATGAATGTTTTAAATTATACACTTCTTCCCTCGTTCATTTGCATGGGTCAAAAAGGCAATAATAAATACAGCATGTTCTGGTTAATATTCTTAGTTCGGAAAACTTCCTATTCAAGCAATTGAAGACATGATACCAGCTGATACAATTTGGCATATGCCATATAGCCTAAAAGATTTGGGCTCCTTGTGGTAATATGCCAGTAGACATTTATATTAACTTACTGAAAGAGGACCATTGATGGGTTTAAGGTTAGCATACAAACATCCAATTTTGAAAATCAGATGGAGCCCCCAACAATGCCAACAAATTGCCTGATACAAATTGTCTTTGTTTTAGCTTTTGCCATATCTTTTGTGTCCTGGTTGTTGAAAAACAAAATTTAAGGAAAGTGAAAAATTCCAAAACACCCAATTTTTCCTATCTAAACTGGCAGCCAAGGAAGGATATCATATGATCCTTATTATTCATTCTGTTTTCATACTTCTTCTTTTTAGTTACTAGCAAAAAGCTTTTTAAGTGTTCACACCAGAGGCAGATCTACAACAATGGAGGATGACCTTGGAGACAAAAACTTTAGAAACCCACCACCACCACCACCAAATGCATGCGATGATCATCAGAGACCTGGGCATTTGATTCTGACAATGTACCATCACACTCTCATGAATTCTGACCTAATATGTCATAGCTACTCAGATGAGGAAGAAAGAATAACAAGAAGAACAAGCTACTCAAAGTAGTAAGAAAGATGAGGAAAATGAAGATACTCAAATGAGAAAGAAAGATTTCAAAAAACATATTTGGATTAGGATGAAAGATATGAAGAAGAACAAGCTACTCACATTAGCAAGAAAGATGAACAAGAAGAAGCATTGCATCTTTGCAACAACTTTGAAGGACTCAAGAGACATCATTACCATCCACCTTAAATTGCAGCTATCATACAACAACAACAGATGTAGAAGAACAAATTTGAGCAAATGTTGTTGAGTTGCATAAATTTTCCAAGGCCAAAAGCATCCAATTGCACATGAAGTTTGTTTAATGCTACCCTGTGCTAAGCCGCTATCTAAGAATCTTGACTACCATGTACCTACAGACAAAGTGAAAAAACACTACAACAAAAGGTGTCCCTGTACACCAAGTGATTTCACTAGATTTTGAGTGAATTCACTAGTTGTAATGAATGGGGACCAATGAAGTGAATTCACAAGTCTAGTGAATTGCACCCACATTTTGTAGTAATGAAAGGAAATGATAATTAGGTGCACCATGCATGACCACTAGGTTGGTCAGGATATCATGCAAGACTCTCCTCATCACTACCCACAACGTGATATTCAAGCTACAAACCCTAAACAAATGCAAGGGATCTACACACTGGCATGCACATACCTTCCAAACATCATGACAATAACTTGAAGATTGGTCCTAGGAGAATTCACGAAAGTGGAACTGTCGATGATGTGAATCGCATTGGTCCCAAGCACACAATAATCTTTGTCTACCACTTTGCCCACAACGCATCCACCATGGTAATGCCACATGGTACGCATTATTCCGTTATAGTATGAAGAAAGCTAGCATCATCATTCTTTACATTTGGTGATAGACCATACAAAAACTCTAGAACTGTAAGCAAGTAAATAACATCTGTCACAAAGGGGGCCAGAGCCCTAGAGTATATAGAACATCCAACACTGTTTTGGTACCTGCAAGAAGAAGAAGAAAAAGTCACATTCTAAACTTTAAACCCATCATCAACATCCTTAGTAATGGCTTGACTTTCAGTGCTATCAACTTCTCGTTTATTTGCTTTGTAAGTAGCAAACTCCTCACTCATGAACATCATATGTGTTGATTTTCTTTGCCTCTTAACATTAATATCTAAATCCCCAAGACACTACAAACCATAGGAAAAACTATCCACCTTGGACCTTTAGGTCATTGGCTCTAGGAGGAGATTTCACACATCCGTATAGGATACAATTGGGGATATTATTTTGGCTTGAGTTACTTGTCTCATTGTTGCCCAACAATTTGAGATGCATGATGCTTGTCATGTAGGAATTATTTCATAATGGACCTCAAAATGTAAAGGAATTAGCAGAATGATTTCATCCTGGGCATATTGTTTGCACAAATGCTTCTAAGCATTAAGTTTGGTTGTTGTTGACTTGAATGGACATGATGTTTTGTGACAAGCAACAATGACGTACTACCTACTATTGGATAATCTACAATTTGAGAACTAGGATGACTACCTGGAATCTAAATTTGACCATTTTCGGCAAAGTGTTTCAAATAAGTAGAGCAAGCAAATTTAGTAGGAAGCAAAGTTTCCTTTGGGGATAGTTCCCATTCTTGCTGCATCAATATTATTGGGACTTGGATCTACCCTTTGTTAATGGGCTGGTCAAGTAAAACCATTCCCAACTTTGTTTGTTTAATAATAAATTTAGATCTTCAATGAACCGAGTGATGTCATGTCCACATTGTCATGAAACTTTTTCATGACATTCTAAATCCCATTTTGTGTTTTACAAAGAGGCTGTTGAGTTTTGCATGGATGACAAGTTTATGTATTCAACCATTGATAATGTTCATTAGAAGCCCACAAGTGGCTATCAAAATATTTGTTGTGTAAGGAATTTTATTAGCTTTGTTTGGGTTGGAATTATGGATTTTGTTCCTTATGCAAACTAACAACTCTTTTGCCTCATCTCCAATGCAGTTGATAAACATGCACCCAGCCATCTACTTTATGAACACCCTAGCAATTGTGGAAACATTAAGGACTTGAGAAGAAGTCAAGACATTATTGACTCATTGGATGACTCTTTAGATGTTGCTTACGGTTAAAGTCTTCGAGAATACATTCAAATTGCATTTGCATATGCCTCCAAATGCAAGGCCCATGTGGTCTTCCTTTATTTGACATTGATTATATGCTTAGAAAAGTAAATTTAGTCCATCATGTTTGACTTCTTAATTTCTAAGCAATCTTGGCAGAGGCACAACTCTTTGTTTCAAATGAAAAAAAGTTGAATTGTTGTTTATTATTGTGCAGGTAACTGCAAAATGTGTCTATAGAAAGTTAGAGTTATGTATGTTAAGTTGTCTTGCAAATCCATTAGTAGTTCTAAGGTACATTTCTAGATGGCCCATATGAAAATCATTGTTCTACGAGTAGTAGCTTTTTTGTTTACCTCCGCAAGGAAATATTTTTCTTTTTGTCACTCAACTACTAAATTCAAGGAAAAATGTAGAAGCAATTGCAATTAATGAAATGCATTGAAGATGTTGAAAACAAAGCAAAATAGGGCTAAGACTTGCATCAGAGTAAACACCTTAACCATGTTTTCATCATTCAAATGACATGGATGATGAAAGATCAACTATGTCATTTGAATGATGATAACATGGTTGAGGTGTTAATTGTGATGCAAGTCTTAGCCCTATTTTTTACAATTGCTATTGAGTTTCTTTTGTGTGTTTTGAAGGATCATGTGGTTTCAGCTCTTCCTTTTGGAGGAGCAACGATGCCAACAAATGAAACATTCTTCACCAAAGAAAACCGTGGATGTTGGGGGCATTTCAATCATGAAGGCCAACACTTTAAGGGTCACAACAGCTTTTGGGGGTCACAACAATTTTCAATCAAGGAAAGGTTTTCCCCATCAAAACCAAGAAGGTGGTCATCTTACACAAAACCCAAATGGTCATTTCTAAAATATTCCATGGTGCCTTAGAAACCTTTTGTTAATAAGCGTTTTAATAGACATCAGATGAATTGTTGTTTTTGGAAAGGCTAAATGTTGGATTTTGTGAGAAAATATTCCACACAAAATTGTGGCATTTGGTGTTCGAGATGCTGAGAATGGGTTGTACAAGCTCAAAATGTCAACTCTCCACAAGTTTCAACATAAACCAATGTCCTTTTTCTTGACTCAACAATTATTAGACATGGAGGTGTGGCACAAAAGAATGGCACACATTAGGTTTCAATGCATTCAATGTGATTTGCACAACTTGTTTTTCTTCAAGTTTTTTGTCAATGTTAGTAAATTGATTCGTTACTTCTTTGATCATTTTTAGATACTTAGAGATAAAAGATCCTTCTTCCATTTTTATGGACAACAATTTGTTGATCAAGAATAGACTTTAAGTTGCATTATGTGTTTCAAAGTAGTCTTGAAACTTCTTCCAATATGCATGTGGATCATCCAAATCAAAAACGTATGGATGCAATTCATCTTTGATTGTTGTGGCAATGATCGCAAAAGCCTTGTACCTGTGTTCTGTTAACGTTATTGTTGTTACTACTTGATTTGTAGCTTGAATTGTTCACCCAACTTGAGTAGGTAATTGCCCTTCATATGACTTTGTATTGACCACTTCTACTTTGAGGTCTTGTTGGCTTTTGACTTGACAAGATCCCAAAGCCTTTTTTCATCAATATTTTTGCTCCCCACTGTGAAAAGTCATAGCCTCCTCTAGGTTGATATTTAGCTACTCAATCATTTTGGGTTACCTACATGGCCTACTTCACCACCTTCTTGCAAAACCTGCTCCATTCTTTTCTTCGTATTCCTTCTTAGCATTGTTGGCAGATTGTAAATGATTACAAAAAAGTTATAATCTAAGAGTCTTTTTTTTAAAATTTATTTGTCAAACAACAACAAGAATTTCGCTATTTGTTTTAATATGGTTAGATTGCTTTAACCAATATTTGTTCAAAGAGGAACGATAATCAACCAAAAATTCTAGATTCATTATCCATGGTATGGTTGCCAAATGTTAAGGCCACCTAGTGAAATACTGGGTTTTGAAAGGAATAAAATAAAGGAATTGAAATTAAGATCTTACTCTCCTTAGGTAAGCAAAAAGCTTCAATAGAAAGGGGATTGTCAAATCTTAGTAAGACAATAGTACAAACTCTCTAGAAAAAAATCATGAAGCAAATACAAGGAAGAGAACTTACATATAACAAATCAGAATACTTAGGACATACCAAAGAAAAACTACACATAGAACTTCCACATACAAAAGTATAGTAGGAAAAACATAATTTTACTCTAGAAAATATTCTCTTGTACATTTTATAAAAGCACAAAGCCTTAAGTACCTCCAAGAAAGAAAATCATAAATGGTGCAACAAGTAGTTAACTTAATCCCAAAAAAATTGGTCCTAAATATACATAGTCTAAACTGATAGTAAAAATTGGTTTCAATAATAAGGTTTTCAGTAAAGGAAATTTAGTAAATAGGTTTTAGTAAGGAACAATTGGTTTTAATAAAAATCCGATTTTGGTAAAATCTACCTTCAATAGTTTAAAATGGATGGTTTACAAGAGTTCCATTTGTCACAAACATTAATATTAGACATGATCACATGATGAATGGAGTTCATTCACATGGATTTCCACCATGACTTCGTAATCCATTCATAGTCCATTCATAATTAACTTATAAATAATTTGTAGTTAACTCCCAATTCATTCTTAAATAACTTATAGTTAATTCTTGGAATTCACTCCATGTTCATTAGTAATTCACTCATAGTTCATCATTTACAATTCAAAAGGTTCTCAAGAAGGTTTTTTGTTTGATGGGCATATGGAATCTTCCATGAAAGTTTCCATGAGCTAGGTCCCCAAAGGGGTATAAACAAAGCTAGAACCCCCCATTATGTTCAATTTGTTCAACATTAATTTGAGGTATAATTTTATTCCATAGTCTTGTTTTGTTCCTTTTGTGTTTATATTTTCTTCTTTTTTTGCACACTTCATGTTCTTATTTTTAGCTTCTTATGGTTTTACTTCAATTTTTATGTTCTGTTTTTGGATTTAGATTTATGTATGTCTTTTCATTAGTTGTTTTCATAGTTTTCTTGCCCATGGTACCATTGTTGTTGACTTTAAAAGTTAGAACCAATGTTGGCTAAATGATGTGGAAAGGTCCATATATGAACATGCATAAAGATTAAATATGCATAAAATCATATTTGGAAGTTCTTTGGGTTTTGATATTTCTTTTTATTTATAATTGGTGGAGGGACATGGAACAATTATGCATATCCGTATCTAAGAGGTAGGGTTTTGATAAGCTTGATATCCATAACCAAAAAGTAAGGATTTGGGGATTCTGATATGCTTTTGTGTTGAAGTGTTATCCATATTTGGGAATCAAGGATGTTAAATGGTGAGTGTGGGAGCATGAACGTGAATAGGTGAGCATGACTGAATCTTTTTTGGAATATTTTACTAGCGTCAAAAAAGTATTAAAAGAATATTCTTTGACACATGGCAAATAATATATCATGACGTGGAGGAATATTTTACCACGTGTACATGAATGAATGATAATTATGGATGAAACATAAAAATGGATGAAAAATGATGGATGAACAAAATAAAATAGATGAAAAATTAAAATGAATGAACACAACTTGTTCGCAACCAAGAGTTATTTGCTAATGTAAACTCTACCTCTTCACAACCAAGAGGTTTGTGTTAATAGAAACATTACATGTTCAATTCCAAGAAATATGTTCCCATTGGGAATCAAAACAATATCAAGCTACACATTCTCAATATCATTTCACACTATTTTTTATTTGAATTCAGACTATCAAACCTCTTACATCTAAAATCATTCCTACTACTTGAAGAAAACAACTGCATTTTTCCCCCATCTCCACCCGAACTTACTAGCTCCATCTTTTCTATGGCTACCATCCATTTGCAATTTCTACAAATTTAATTTGTTCCTTAGATTTTAATAATTTTAATCCTCAAATCAAGAGTGGGTTAAATGGAATAAAAATATCCCCACCCACCCTTGGTATGAATCCAACTTTAGAATGATAACTTATATTCAACACACTAAATTGGAAACACATGGTGGTTGGCAGCAGTTAAATTTTTCTTCAGATTTTAATAATCCCTAAAACAAGAGAGAGGGTTAAATGGAATAAATATATCCCTACTAACCTTTGGTGGGAATCCAGCTTAAGTATGATACATACAAAATCCGTAACACATGGTGGTTGGCATGGTGAAGCCCAAGTGGATCCTGCAGTTATGCAGCAAATGTTTCTTCAGTGAACTCCAAACAACCCTAGTATGTAGGGATACCAAACTTTGGCCCATTTATGGGTGTGTACCAGAGTGTCTCTAGTCTCTACCCTGAAAGGGCAGAGCCAATAAAGGTTATGAATGTGGACAAATGGAACTAGTGGAACCAAAAAGGGGTAGATGCAAAACCTCACTGAACCCATTCAACAGCAACCAACACTCCAGGTACTTCCACAACTGCTGCTCATAACTCAGCTTCAAAACTCAATCAATAATGCATAAAGCATGCTTCATACAGAGCTGCAAGTAGTGGATGATTAGTTCTAAAATGCATTCAGACTGCCCACTACTACTACACTTCTAAGATGAAGAAATCATAAAGCTTCTGGATTATATCTCTCTGGATCTCCCTGTTGGCAATCTTGGTTTTACATAGCATCAATTTCAACTCCCAAAGACCCCCAACAATCACGCCACTGATTCTCTCAAGCAATGGACAAGAATGAGATGAATGTCTTCATCAACGCAGAATTTACAGTGTTCTCCCCTCAGAAATTGTGAATGCAACATCTCTGGAGTTCCCAAATTAATGGGTCTTAGCTTCCCTAGTACTATTTCCCATTGACCCTCACCATACACAAAACTGATGCTTTCTTGAAACTAGCCTTATTCATCCCCCCTGGAGCTTCATCACCTCCAGCAGCTCTATGTATTTTATTTCTGCAAGCTATAGTGCCCAATTCCCACTTCCTAACCCCAGTGTGCAGCGGTACAAATGCTGGAGCAAAAAGTTAGGTCTTGGGCACCAGTGGGCATTTTTCCCATCCAGTGCAAATCCTACTTAGATCGATAGAAAATGTTCTTCACTACAAATGCAAACACACAAAACATAAATAATAGAAAAATAGTAAGGAGGGTGCTTAGCTTCTCGGCAGCCCGTCTTCTTATACTTTCCAACGACTACGCTGCCTCAAAATCAGCCACAAAAGATTTTTTGTGCTGGTAAGCTTAAGAGAAAGATTGTACATATCATGGAGGCTTTTTTGGAAGCTAGTTCCTTGCATTGCAACTTTCCACATGATTAGTCCTATCTCACCATTGCTGAATCTATGTAGTGAATGCTTTCTGTTGACAAGTGATGTATATTTCTCTGTTGCAGTTGCAAAATCCAGCCACAAAGAGTGAATAAGGATTTTGTAAAGGATCATGTGGTTGCTTTGTCAATGTTGTGTCCTTACTCTCTTCACATTCAATAGAGTGATCATGTTCCATGCCTTTTGCAAGTTGGATTTAGGGCATGGTTGCATAAGCAAGACAGCAAGGAACTGAAGGCTGGATCAAGTGTTTGTTGCAGCTACATTTTCGGGAGATGAACAGGTAGGAAAAACAACATGTGCTCTTCATCCTAGTAATATTACATTTAGGAGCCTCTAAAAGTAAGTGAAGAAAAGCAACAGCTCTGGCTACAGCTCAGAGAAGAGCTGATATTGGTTCACACTCAGTTCATCCTGCCCTGTTTCATCTCCATGAAAACTTCAAACCTCACAGTTGCTAACAACCTGGACAGATCCACATCCATCAAGCTCTTGAAGGCCCATTTAAGACCAACATTGTGTACTACATTTACACCTCAAGTCTTTGGGAAAAAGCAATTTGCTAAATTTTTTGAATCGTGTCTCTTGTGTAATTTCATGTCCCTTTGTTCTTGTCATTGCTCCATGTATAGCACATTTTCCCTTAAGCTGCAGAATGGCTCCTTAAGGCAAGGAGTCAGGTTGGCTCTAGAGAAATAACAAAAGCCCTTAGTGAAGATGTGGCCTATAGATTCATGTCACAACAAATTGTATACCACCACACAAGGAATCCTATCAATATACCTCCAGGCTCTAATAGTTACAAATCTTGTGCTCAAGACTGTCAACACTCCACTATCATCTACAACAAATTGTTGCTAGAATGATTAGCAGTGTTGCAAAACACTGCCGACAACAGGTTCAAGCTTAAAAGATTGCTCTGCATTCCTGAAAGTGATGTGCAAAGGACTCCTGCACAGAACACCAACTTCCAAAAGACTATGAATTCCATTGTGGTGGATAGGTTTTTTAAAACTACCACCAAACTATGTTCTTATGAGAGGTCTTGGACATGGTAACCCAAGCGCACATCCTGCCAACAAGCACTCATGGAATTTAGACATGAAAGATTGGTTGAAACAGGGGTAGGAAGGGATCTTAGACCTAGCATAAATGAGAATTGGATCAGACTTCAGTGAAAATCCAACCACCATATATGAATGGTAGGGACTTGGATACAACCAGTGGGAGGTGGTGCTTAGAATGAGGGACAGATACCCACTGGTTACCAACCCGGGTGCATATCCACTTACCTGCTAGTTTTCAAAATTGTCAAATAGCTGGTTTGGGTATATAACTATAGTTCTCAATTTTTTTTAGAGGAACTAGCCAAAGAATGCCAGTTATTTGAAAGTTCTTTCATGAAAACCATCAATTCTTTGAGGTTTTTGAAGCAATTGGAACTAACAATTCTTTGATTCTCAATTTTTTTCAAAAAACCAAAAATTGAGAGTTCTTTGATTCTGAAATATTTGAAGAACCCAAATGTTGTGGTAACGAAGAGCTTGTGGAATTGTGCATCAAAATACAACTCTCTTTTGAACAACGGCTTATCTTGCCCAATTACAAACATCCAAGCTCCAAATTCCCCTTGTTTTCAAGGTATCACCAGAACAAGTTTGCACATGTGGAAACAGTCATCATTACACCATAAAAGCAAAAATTAGTGTATAATACCATCTTGAGTGTGAATTTCTTGAAGGTCAAGATGGAAGAAGTTTTAATAAAGTGAATTGAAATGATGACATATGAATACTTCTCAACATTATTACCACTCTTGACATTGGTGGTCGTTTTGTAGGCTCAAATTTGATGCATTTTCTTGCAATCGCTAACACCCGACGAGCTTCATGTGCCTTGTATGTTCTATCATGCTTGAAGAAATCAACATCCATCACATCTCTGGTTTTTGCTCTATCTACAAGGTGCACAATATCCTGCTCATTAGAAACAAGGACACAAAGCAACACCCCAAAACTATACACATCTACCATCGCTGAACGCATCATGTACTTTTGGAAATGAGGGTCCATGAAGCCTCGTGTTCCTGTCAATGTGGATGTTCCAACTATAGACTCAGATCGTTGCATGAATCTAGCAGTGCCAAAGTCCGCTATGTATGGTTGGAAGGTGTTTGGGTCAAAAAGAATGTTTCCAGTCTTAATATCGCAATGAATGAGGCGTTCAGGTGCACCATCATGAAGGTATGCTAACCCTTCTGCCACTCCCATAGCAATTTTGACCCGTGCTTGCCAATTGAGCGATGGTCTTTCACCTTCATAAAGGTGCTTGAAAAGGCTAGAATGTAGTGGTGTCACCATTAACAAAGGAGAATTTGCTTCTGGCAGGCAATATCCCAAAAGAGACACAATGTTCTTGTGTCGTACAGTACTAACCCTCCAAATTTCTTGCCTGAATTCTTCATTCATGGCAGCAGTATGGAATCCATCATAAGAAAGCCTTTTTATTGCCACCTCACAATCACGTCCTTGGTGATTGATAATAGCCTTGAAAACTGTTCCAAAAGACCCTTGACCAATTTTTGAAATTGTTGGGTCAAAATTCTTGGTTGCATCACATAGAACTTGGTATGAGAATGCAACACAATCACTTATCACATTGGCAGTTGGAATGACAGGAGCTACATCAAGTCCCTTCTGCTTGCAAACCATGTCCACAAAATCCAACAATATCGTATATGATGCATGTAGATTATTTATAGGTCGGCAAACCCCCCAATCATCAGCATCCTCAATAATGTGGACAAGGTCACTAGCTGGTAGCTTCATCTTCCGTTGATTGTGGGTGGAAACCTGCACATGAACAACCCAATGTTTTCCTGAACTAATCAAGACTAGTCATGTATGTTAAGTCCATTATGTGAGGTACATATCAAATTTCAGTGGCTTCATCTACCCTATTTGAATTTATTAGAACACAGAGATTGATAAATCAATCAATAAAAAGTTGAACAAAAGTTGACTAGAAAAAGAGACAAAAAGACCAAACATTATCATTTTCATGGCCACATGCCATATATCAACACTATGATTTTGCTGAATCAAATAAGATGCCTAGTTACAATTAGGTTCATTGCAATCTTGCAAGTGGTTTCAAAAGCATGGTAGATATTGCATGCAAAAGAAATGGACTAATGAATTATACAAGTATGAGAACCTTAACCAAGTTCATACTTATGAAGCCCAAGACTTTAACAATCACATTGCTACAATAATTAGAGTTGTTAAAAATTGTTCTCTTTTAGTCAATTCCAAGTGTTCCAAGGAAAAATTTTAGTAGTTGTGTTAAAACTATAGAATTGATAGAAGTTCTTGCCTCCAATAACCAAGTAAAAGTCTTCAAAAGATGACTCAAGAAGGCCCAAAACACAAACTAAAGAACCACACTTGATCAACTTTTTCCACATGGATGACCTTCAACAAAAGCTAAGATATTGATGTGGCCATCATCCAAAACATGATGAAGCATAAATGTTAAGGAATTTACCTCTTTTGGCATTGTCAAACCATGTGATATCACACAAATCTTTGTATGATAATGTGCAATTGAGTCTTCAAAATCCTCATTTATAGCTTCTATTTGATGTGAAAATACTCGCCTTGCAGTTGGTTTGTGAAGCCATGATTCTAAATTGCCGGATTCTGAATCTAAAATGCCAGGTTCTGAACTGCCGGAATCATATAGTTCCTTAACTGTGTCTTTCTTTTCTTGAAACACGATCTGAATATCTTTTTTAGTCATGAAGTGTGGCACACTGTAAAACATGATGCCACTCAAATTGTGTTGGAAAGCTTCACAACTATCTTTTGCTTCTTTCTCTGCGACATCTTGAATTTTTTTTCTGTGAGCAACCTTGTTGACTTCAATTATTAAACTTTTGATCAATATACCTCCAAATTTGTGGCCCACCAAGATAATGTTATGTGGATGTTGGAGTTGCCAAGTTGAGCTGCAATTCACAAACCAATCCAAAGTAGGTGTAAGTCAATCTTTTCACCAATATATATTATGACTAGTTTGAAGTCTTCACAGTACATGGTCAAATATTGGAAGATCATGTCATGTTGGTAAACTCCCACATGTTAAAGTGGACACCTCAGTGATAAACTTGTTTTCTTGTTTTCAAGTTAAGTTAGGAATGTTCAGACAACATTATCAAATTAAATGCATGGTTCTAGAATATTGTTCTCCACATTTAGTGGTATAACAGTATACATGATCTTGCAACATCACTCCACTCACCCCCACAGTGGAAACCATTCTTGAATTCATTGTGCACCGGTGCGAAGCAATAACACACATTGTGGGTTATGAGTGACAGCCACCTTGCAGCAACATAGGCAAGATTAATGTCATCTTAATTTATGAAGGTGACCATGTACAAGGGAAGTGGTTAAAAGCAGTAGGCATCCTTCTCCTTACTGTTAAATCACCTGGTTCATGGGTACAAGGTAGGTAAAAACAGAGCATCATCGGGACATCAGCACAAAAAAGACACTGAATGTGATAGAGTGCATGAATTCTAGCTGCCTAAAACAAGCAGATGACATCATGTAATGAATCTGCTTCTTATGGCAAGTTCAAACCAGCAAATGTTAAAGTAGGAAATGTTCCATGAAGTTGCCAAAAACTGAACTCAGAGTTCACAGGAACACTTGGTGAACATTCCCAGAGAAATGTTGGACCAAATGAAATTTCCTTCCTTTCCTAAAACAACCAGATTTCTGAATGTATTTGAAGGGCACCTTACAGCTGTGAATATCTTGGGTAGAAAAATGGAAGGTCTTAAGTCTCCTACTCCTTTAGAGTTGTAAGATCCCTCCCACTCTTATGCCTACTTATAGTTGTAAGATCGGCCCCCCTCTTATGCAATAGGTGTAAAAACCGTCCCCTTCTTACACCTCATAACCTGCTTATGGTTAGGTTCAGGATAGCGTTTGCCTCTTGCTTTATGATGCGTAACGTTCATGGGTGGGAGACATTCCTGAAGTGCAGGGCTGGACTCATCCACAACCTTGTCCTAGGCCCCTTATTTTGGGAATGCCCCATTCTAGCGTTTTACCCTACACATAATCTGTCCCTTACTAACAGAGACAGCAAGCGGAAAACAAGGGGAACATGAGCAGCTCAAGGAGGATCGTACCTACAGATGAGGAGCTCCATCACGTGCTTCGCCCACTCTTTCATGGACTTGCGAGGTACTGGGTAGGCGACGTACAAGACCCGAATGTCTGTCCCCAGCCCTTGATCTCCAGGGGGTTTTGGTAGCCAGTCTCGAGGCCAACACACATTTGGATCTGCACGCTGGGTCCATGTGTTTCCCCGAGCCGAGCGGTGGTTGGAGGGGCTGGAGAAGAATATCATCGTCAACTTGTGATCATGCTGTGGCGTGCTCAGATCGTTATCCGGATACAGTTGATGCACTGAATAGTACCTCTGCAAGCCAATACGCCCCAAACATTGTTCCGTAAGCAAATCAAGAAGGGGGAAAAATAAGACCATTATTGTTTCCCAGGAACTGTGTATGTTTTTCGAGTGTTGATGGCTAATGTGAAGTTCCCTTGTGTTTTACCTCAATGTTAGCAGCACCAGGAGTATCTAAACTTTGAAGTACGGGTCAAACCTGCAGCATCTAAACCTTCCAGGCAAAATAAAGGACGTTTGTTGGCTTGAATAATGCTGATCGAATTCAGTGAGAAGAAGACTTACTTTGTCAAAGTCGTAGTAGAATGACTCTTTTGCCATTGGATGGGACTAGTGGTCGAATCTACAAAGTCTGAGTACCAATCTGATGAGGGTCACTCGACAGTCAAAGGATTTCAAACGGTAACAGCTCTCCACCAACTGGGCACCTCTGATGAAAATATCTATAACTTCAAGTTTCTCAGTCCTATCTTCATAAAAGAACAACTCCCACACTACATGATCACAAGTTCTGTTCAAAAGCAGCAGGATTTTGGAGTATCATGTCTTGATGAGACAAGCTAAGCTGGGCATCAGTGAACACCTGTGTTGGAAGGAAATCAGATACAGTTGAGGCGTGATGAAGACATCATATTCTAACGAGGAGAGGAGAGGAGTCAAGAAAGGCGAAGTGTCACTTGAGACAATCCCATTGAAATAGTTTGTACTAGGCGTGAAGGACTGCAAGCCCTTTGCTTTCTAGTTGAAAGCACCTTCTCCCCCTCTCCCCACCACCCCGCAGTGCGCACGCGTGAAGACCAAAGACCCCCTAGAAATTTCCTAGTATATATTTGGAACACGTTATAACTTATAAAATATAATTTTTTGTACCGACAACAGAGTGGGCTTTACGACTTGCAAGTGGTCTGTACAATTTAGGTGTTGTGCCCTGTGAAATTGGCCGACTGTCAAAGGAGACTTCTGATGCATCTTAATGCCTGGTAAAGCCCTTGATTGAAGGCACCATCAAAACTGGGTCTATGCTCAACTACTGCCTCTCAAAAGCCCTTATTTCAGTAGTGCTCGCGACCTGGGGCTTACCACCTCACATGAGCCCTTATATTGATAGGCGGGACCTAGGGCTTTTGCCTTACACGAGTTGAGTCAAATTAGGGGAAGGTCCTTGTGCTTCAAACAAAGGCCCCCCAAAAAAAAGGGGAAAGGGAAGACCCTGGGAAGCAGCTTTCCCTCGACTTTTGAGGCAGAAATGAAGTGACCAATCAAGGAAGTGAAGTATCTTATCAGCTGCATATTCTTCTGATATTTTGGAACCAGTGATGAAGCAGAGTCAGCAACGGCTACCTTTGGGCAACGTAAACATTACGTTGCATAGAACACTGGCTAACATTTTAAATTGTAATTGCAGATCGTACCTGGAAACACCATTGAACCCTTCCAACGTAAACTTTGTCTGTACATTTGGACTCGCAGTGTTTCTTTTTGTGGCCAATTTTTGTACTGCTTCAAAAAGCAAAGTGCTGTGCTACTCATACAATGCGGAGAAATTGACCCCAAGTGGTCATATTTTGAGGAAAATATAAGTCTGAATTTGCCATATTTGGACTAAAGAGTCCAGCACATCACCAAACTAAGGCAGGAATTT
>Ga0209611_10005916_pt1 | contig 20301 bp, 13 predicted proteins | sample S1TSphgellanicum_3_FD_187693 | JGI IMG/M metagenome (GOLD analysis project Ga0209611, IMG submission 187693) | Host-associated microbial communities from peat moss isolated from Minnesota, USA - S1T2_Fc - Sphagnum magellanicum MG (SPAdes) (version 2) | ecosystem: Host-associated > Plants > Peat...
TCCAATTTGATATCTTCTTGCACATAAACCAGAAAAGGAGACATGATCTTATGGTGCAACAAGTATTACATATGTTGAGAAGGGCAGGAATCTGAAGAGCTTCAAAAAGTGGGAGAAAGTGCTGGGTCATGTAATTCTCCGCAGATCCTCAGTGTTTCAAATAGTACCAGAAATCTGTCTGTTTACTTACAGCAAGAATCAGTTTGTGCCAGAAAAGTTTTGGGTTTTCAATTTGTATGACTATTGTACTAGACTAGTGATGATTATTGCAAATGGTTATGTAGGTATTAAACAAACTGTATCTTATTTATACCTTATTTGATTGCTACCTACTGCAGCCCCGAGAGTTCAAGTGGGAGCGGCAAAATCATACTAAAGTGGCATTACCCAACGCTTGAATCCTCCAATTTCCATGAAGGATCCCTGTTCTTTGCTTTTGATGTTTTTCCCCAGACTTGGATTTTGGTCATGTGGATTGCATTGACAAAGCTAGACAAAGAACTAGTCTCTCCCAACTGCATTTTGTGATTCAGTTTTTAGTACAAGAGATAAACCATTGAAAAATCAGACTTGTCAAAATTTGTACTCCTGGAACCTGCCTCAATTAAAACCAAAATTGCCAAGTACTACTGTAGAGGAATTTTTTTTGGGGAGTGTGAATGGTAGTCTTTTGATTGCAGATAGATAAATGTTTCAAGCTTTGGAGATGACAGGAATAGACCCAGAAGAAGGTTATGCATGACTTGTTTTCATTCTTAAGGTTTCTGGATGGGTAATGTGTAAACACTTGTGCTTTGTGTGTGTATTCCTGATGCATTTTTGTCTGCCTTAAACTCAACTGCAAAGAATTTTGATTGAAGCTCAGTTGCCTCATGAATTAGTGCACTTTGTGTTGTGGAGATGATTTTTCTGTCAAAGATATGTTCATAGCAATCAGCACCCAAGTAACATCTTGCTTCATTATCATCCCTTTACCATGAAAGCCTACGTTTTGATATAACTTTATCTCACAAATATCAAGAGTTCAATGTCATTCTTCTCTTTTCTAGTTTCTTTCTCAAATTAATTGTTCATTGTGGCTATTGGAAAATATTGTTTTTCCTTAAATCATGTGATAGAAACAAACACTACTATGGCATGATTTGAATTGTAATAACTAGACAGTGAATTTTTGCAACAACTGTACAGTGTAGTTTTGCAAAAAACTGTACAGGGTTTTTGCAATTTCTGTACAGTGGTTTTTCATACAAAGCTCCTACTGTTCTAATGGTCCCTTTCAGATTTGTAACAGTTTCATCTTCAAATTGTTGTTTTGGAGTTTTTCTCTGCAATCTGGCACATGCAATTTCCATCATGCAGTCAAGTAATCAAATATAACCACAGGTTTTGAAAGATCCTGATGAACCCATTTGCAGGATAGGTTCAGAATTCTACTGTCTGGTGACAAATTTGATCTGAAGTAGTTCCCAGAGGATTCATGACTTCTGAAGAAGTTTTTACTTCCACTCTGCAGTTCCTTGGTGGTCTCTGTGTTTCAGTTGTTCATGGGTTTTTGATAGAAAGAATGGCACAGAAAGGACAGAAACTGAAACAAACACAAAGTTTTCGAGGTTGATAGATGCTAGAGAAATTCACTCTGAATGCAACTCAAGACACAAAAAATACCGGCAATGGAAACAAACAAGAAGATTTCCAGGTAAGGGGTGCAACAGAAATTCACTCTGACTGGAACTCAATTGACAAAAGAGACTAGCAATCGTAACAGACTAGATAATTTCCATGCAGTGGATGATGCACCAGAATTCACTATGAATGCAACTGAAGGCACAAAAAAGACGTGCAACTGATACAAACAAGAAGACTCCCAGGCAGCAGTGGATTGCAACAACAGATTCTGTCTGAATGCAACTGAAGGCACAGAAAAGACGAGCAATTGAAAGAAAACAAGAAGACTTCCAGGCAGCAGTGGATGCACCAGCAGATTTACTCTGAATGCAACTCAAGACACAAAAGACAAGCAATTGAAATGAACAAGAAAACCTCCAGGCAGCAGTGGATGTGACAACAGATTCACTCTGAATGCAACTCATGCCACTGAAAAGATGAGCAATAATTGAAACAAACAAGAACCTACTTCCAGACAGAAGTGGATGCAACAACAGATTCAAACTCTGAATGCAACTCACATGCACAACAAATACAGCAATCAAAACAAACAAGAGGATTTCCATGCAGCAGAAGGTATATGCAACAAGAGATGCATTCAAAGGCTTGTAAAGAGACAACAATCCAAAAAAGAAAACCCCAATGAAATTTCCAGGCAATGGATGATGTAACAGATTCATACTGAATGCAACTCATGAAGGCACAAAAAAGACAGCAATTGAAACAAACAGGAAGATTTCCAGACAGCAGTGGATGCAAAAAAGATTCAAGTTTTGAATGCAAACTGACAGACCATCTGGATCCTTCCTCCCCCTCTTCATCAACAATGCCACCTTCTCCATGAAAATGGGTGATTGATGGTCTCTAGAGTTTTGGTTGTGCCTCCCCCATGTGTGTTTTCAGACTTGAGACCTGAAACAAGTTCAAGATTCTGCAATCTTGATAAGGATAACCTCCAGTCCAGGATTGGACAATCTTGATGAGGATGGAGTGGAAACAGTACAGCCAAGAAACAAAAGAAAGAAAGAAGAAAACACTTGACAACAAACAACCATTCATGAATGCTGCTTTCTGTTACCTGCTTGTTAGATTCATCACTGCAGTCTAGTATATAACAACAAATGCTTGAAGAAAAATGATAATGGCAAGCAGTACCAAGAGACTTTCCTCAAAGAGATCTTGCCATGTGTCTGTACATTGTACAAGAGCAAAGGATTGAGATCAAGTAGATGGTAAACCTGATCGTGATTGAAGAAAAACAGCTTCGTCCTTCAGCTCCGGAGTTTCTTGATAGGTACTATGACTCCATGCAAGAAACGATCTGTTGGGTGTCTTAAAATCTGTGTCCAAGAAAGGTAGAAAGAACGGGAGAGAGGGAGAAAGACATTTGAGAGACGTGTTTGTGGGGCGAGAAGATCTTACTTACAGGTTGAGCTTGCAACAGAATTTCGGAGGAATGGCGCTGGGCACACGGTATTCACTGAAAGTGACGATAATTGCAGCGGTAGGAGCGATGGTGGGGACGGTGGCAGCGATCATGGGCTTCTCTGCTGAGAGGAAGCGCGTCTCTGTAAGATCATATCAATCATGTTGTTGTCACCGATCTTGAAGTAAAACAAGAAAGAACTTAGACCCACTGAAAGAAACATGCAAGGATTTCTGGAAACACGCAAGCTCAATGATCTCCACACTAGAGCAACAGAACTGTGCAGATCGTGATGTGATGATTCCATGACGGTGCTGGTCGATGCAGGCGGATCAGCTTGTATGGATTGACGATGAGAACAAGTGCAAAATTCCCAACAATCCAGCCTTGTCCCTGTCTATCATGGCAGCTTTTCTTCTTCTTGCTGCTCAGATCTCTCTCACTGTTGCTGGAGGCTGCGTCTGTTGTAATCCTGGCATCAACAAGTACATCAGCCCTGCACCTCTCGCAATCAAAAGCCTCATCCTCTCCTGGTAAGTAAGCTCCCAGTCTCCTCCAAAGATTAGAAATCTATCTTCAGACAGGGTCTCGGACAAGAGCTCTGTCTGACACACTAGAACTGCAACAAAATTCTGACAAGTCTTACAGTACTCACCTTTGAACAGGAAACTATTGACAGTTTTGTTGTGTGTGCAATGGAATGCATGAGTGCAGGGCAGCATGCGTGACTGCTGTCATGTTTTTCTTCTATGGAGCTGCGGTGAGCAGCAACCACCATGCAAAGCAAAATCCAAGGCCCATGCCTGTTGCAACATCCGTTTCTTGCGGTTACGCCGTGAACGCAGGCGTGTTTGCAGGCGGAGCGCTCATCACGCTCTTGGCCACTGCCTTCGCCGTCACTTACTATCTTGCTGCCTGCCGCATTTACATGAGCTTCAACCATCACTCCAAAGCAGCGGCGGCGGCTGCTCAGTCCAATATCGAGATCGGACAACCTGCAGCAGGTGCAGGACTTGTGCACATTCCTATCTGATCAAGCCTCAGAGATTTCCGTTTCTAGCTTTCGATTCTTGCCGCATCTCCAGCTCACAGAGGCCATTGCTCTCGATTTTACGACTGAGATCAAGCGGAAGGATTCTACCTGAACTTTCAGACGAGCGCGAAACAAGAAGAATAGTTCGAGAGCGCGCTACTCCCTTGTTTGGCAATTCTGGCATGAAAGATGATTTTGACATCAAGCTGCCACTATTGACACAAGTTTGATGACAGTTTAGTTCACCGCTCAGCGGCACAGATCCTTCTGCGCCAGAACATGATCAATTCGAACGACAAAACAGTTTCGGAATCTTTCCTGTTACAGAATTCCTCTTGAGTCTCGTCTCTTAGAAATATTTTGAAGAATCAAGAATGTAAGATCGGTACTTACGGAAAATGTGAAAACTCTCGCTTCTTGTCGATTGATATGCAGTACCAGAGAGAGTTCGAGAGAGTTCGAGAGAGAGAGAGAGAGACGCACTGACAGAGAGAGACAGAGAATTGCGAATATGTCGCAATTGTATTTGCCCGTGCATGACACAAGATTTCTCAAGACCAACACTGCAGCAACCAACGTTTGTTGCTCTTCTTCTCTCCTTCTCCCTCCTCTCTCCGCGAAACGAGACAGGTTGCTCCTCGCATCGTGCATCCACTCGAATTTCTGCTGCACAATTATCTCGAACAACACAGACTTGCAGATCAAGCAAGAATTAGGGAGCGGTCAGACAAAAACACAGATCTAGATCTTGCAATGCATGTTTCTTCGTATACACAATATTGTTCCGATTTTTCTGTGCAGCTCCCCTGGATTTTCAGCTGAAAAATCCTCGCAAAATTTTAACTTGCCTGAGACTTGTACACGACGATCTTCTTCTTCTTCTTCTGTACTTGAAGGACTAGATCATGAGATTTACAGAGCGTTCTTTACAAGATTTCTTCACAGCAGGCTAAGCAGTTCGTGATGACAATCTTCACTAATAGCCGAATGGAAAATCTGCGGGGATCTCCTTTTCATCAGGCTTCACAGGCAAAGGATCAAGCCCTCTGGTGAAATCGAGAAACAGCAGAGCATCGTACCTACGAGAGAGCGACGTCGGGACGTAGTTCCCCCACTTCTCATACGCGGGGTTGTACACAACGCCGATGGCTCTCTGGTCGCGCATCTCCGCGAGAGGACCTCTCTTGTGTTTCTGCTCGAACACCAACGCTAGTTTATCGGTTTCGTTCTTGATCGCCACGTCATGCATCTCCGCATCCCAGCTACCGACTCGAGCCGGAGGCACAACAAGCACCTCAGTGGAACCTCCCCAGGCATGAGAAGCGACCACAGTTCCTTCGTAAGTGCTAAATCCTACCAAGCCGACATTCTCTTCTCCATACTGCTCTCTCGCCAAACCTCCGATGTTCACTTCTCCTCGGATCTTCATGCTGGTCGCTCTGTAGTCTCCGATGTGCGTGTTATGCGCCCACACGATCCCCTTCGACTCCGGTCCGTAGTGCTCCAATAACAGATTCAAAGTCTCCATCATGTGCTTGTCACGCACGTTCCAGGATTTGTCGTCAGCTTGAATCATGGCACGGTAGTAACTCTCGGCATTCTTCACGATGCGCGCATTTTGCACGGCGTCGAAGAAGGTGCCGTGTTTCCCTGGAGGAATACTATCCAAGCGCTTCTGTAGAAGCTCCTGCAAGGTTTTGATCACGCCTTCTCTGCATCCTTCCGGATAGTAAAGAAGTGATCTCGCGTACTCCTGCTCATCGTCCATGTAAGGATCGAAACACTGGTAGCGTAATCGCGCCTTCCTCGCTAACTTGGGATCGATCTGCTCCAACTGCGTCAATGCCTCCTCGATTGATTCAAACAACGAGTAGACATCCAATCCGTAGAAGCCGACTCGCTTCTCCGCTTGATCTACTTTGGAATTCCAAGTGCGCATCCATTCTACCAACTGCTCCACCTCCAGATTCGCCCACATCCATGTCGGCCATCTCTTGAAGGAAAGCAGAATCTCGCGCACTCGTCGTCGCAGCGCCGGACCTTTCAAGTTCACACCGCGACGATCACGATCTCCGGTCTCGTCCTCCTCCAAGTTGATGAAGCGATTCACACGCTGCGATGGCGGCCAATCTCCCTCCACAGCGATGAAATTGAATCCGTGTTTTTCCACCAACTCCTGTGAGATGAAATGACGCCAACGGTAATACTCATGCGTGCCATGCGACGCCTCCCCTAGCATCACTACCTTCGCTTGCTTCACCTTGTTCATCACGCCCGCCAAGTCCGCTATGGATTGAAAACTCTTGGCCGCTCCCGATATCTCCTTCACCAAACTGGTCGCCTCTCGACTCATCTTCACTCTCTTAGTAATATTATACGCTTCCGCGGCCGCTCCGTTCCACGGTCTGTCAAGTCACACGAATTCTTCCAGCAGCAAACCAAACCAAAAAATTCAAAGCTACAATGCGACGACGAGCAGATTCCTCAAATCGTTCACCAGACATCATCGCAATGCTTAGCTCTACTCTCTGCCGCGCGCGAGCGACAATTTCTCGCTCACAAGTTCTGAGAACTACTTATTGATCACCCACCTCTTGACGATTTTTACATCATAGTGTTCAGAAAATTCTGCGCTCTTCTTCTTCTTCTTCTTCTTCTAGATGGGAGATCATCGTCAGCGCTTATTATGTACAGAGATACCTGAAATTTTTCTTTGCAACAGATGGCGATGAGAATCGATAATGCGATCGTTCTCTCTCTCGCGACACAACAAACTTTCCGTAGATTTCCGCACTTCTGTTCTGCATGGGCAACGGCAACCAGGGGGAGGGAAAAGGGCCAGCCACGTGGACATCCACGTTGTCCTGATTCTGCTGTTGAAGCTACGACACGTAGGATGTTGTTACACGCTCACTGCCTAGAACTGTGCGGGTGTCAGTTCATGAGTGGGGCCCACTTGAGTGCTGGCAGTCCAGTCATCATCCCCATCAGCAGCAGGACGTTCTTGGGGATCCCTGCTTCCACAAACCCAGCAGGACGTTCCAGATCCCTGCAGTTGCCCATCGCGGTTTTCATCCCAATTGTCGTCCTGCTCGCTCCTTTCTCTCTCTCTCTCTCCAAGAAATGTGCTTCCACTTGCATGTGCAGGACGTTATCACAGGCAAGACATCAGGATGCTGTCTCATGCAGGACGTTGTCTCTGACCTTGTGAAAGAACATAGTTTGGGTGTCATCGTTGCACTGTTGTTTTCTTCTTGGCGTCATCGGTGCTTGCAGGTAAACTAAGTTCCTGCACTTTGCTCCTTGGTCTCGTCCTCTCCACACACACACACACACAAGAGACACACATTGCTGCAGCTTCGCATCCTATCTGCATGCTAGCTTCCTTGTGTTAGGCAAACTATGTAGTGCCTTCACAACTTGGGTGATAACAGAGGATGATGATAACAAAGAATGCGAATCAAAAGTCATTTTGCCATTTCATGATTGGGGATTACTTACCCAAAAACTTGAAGAGAATCGGAGAGGGAATATCACGGGATGAAGACTGCAAATGTACCACTAGGGTGCAGCTTCGGGACATGAGATGAACAAAGCTGCTGATGGCCATGGAGGCTTGCTACTACTACCCAAAAAGGCCAGCAGCTTACTTTCAAAACTGGAGGGTAGTGGGAACTCGGAAGGATGTATTGCAGCAGCTTTGGACTGACAGTTCGTTTGCCTCTGCTAATTTGGAGCCACCACTGCAGCAAATTTGAAGAATGTGCATTGGATTCGACAATTAGACATTCTTCTTTTCACAAATTTCCACTCATGAAGAAAGAAGGGTTGTCCAATAGTAGCTTTGGACATGTCATGCAATGAGATAAAATGCACATGAGTACTTGTGTTTTACAAAACCTCACAGCTGGTGTGGGTTGGTCAAGAAGCGAACTCCTGAACATAGTATGTAAGAATCAATTTGTTGAACAACATCCTTTTTGTGCTTGCCTTTCGGAATCCTACATTAAGCATCCTACCTTTATATCTGGACTAGGCGCACATTGAATGTGTAGTTGAGCTGATTGACTACTACTACAAGAGCTAAAAATGTAGCTTCTTCCTCAAAGCTCCCTGACAGTGAAATTTACACCTAAATGTCACCTGCAAGTGATTGAGGTCAGGTACCTGATGTACTTACCAAAACTTCAGCACCCTAAACCCTAAACCCTTCATCTGAGCTACAGTCTTGTGAGAATGCATGTCAGTGAACAGAGCATCTCATACTGGTTTCATTTCATCACCTGTCTACTGAAGCTCAGTTGCAGCTTTCAGATTCAAACTCCATCGGCAGTTCTTAGATTCACTGTATGCATACTCCTATGTTCAGGGTACAAAGGGGCTGCTTAACCATGTAGCCTTAAGGCGGCTTATGTGCTTGCTTACACAGGAGCAAGCTAAGAGGACATGGAGTGCAATCCCATCTTTGAACTCCAGACTATCAAGTATCTAGACAAAATTTGAATTCAATGGAGCTTTAATTTTATTCAATGTATTTGAATTCAATTTAGGAATTTGAATCCAATTTAAGAATTTCAATGAATTTCAATTTGACAATTCAAGTTAGATGCATTGCTATTCAATATTTTCATTCGAATGAAACTTGATTTTCACAAAATCAATTCATTTTTTCCATCAATTGATCGTCGATGGTAATGTGTAGCAACATAGAACCAAAGTTGATAAATGTTTTCATAACCTACCATCCAAAGGTTTTCGAGCTTTTGATTTGTCCTCCACTTAGTGTTCACGGAGCATAACCTCACCTACCCTTCCTTTCCTTTGCATGCATAATTTGAACAAGATGTTGGATGTGAGTTTTCATCCATTGAGAAGATGTTTAAACATGATTTTTCATGCATCAATAGGAGGGTTACACCACCATTTTGAAACCTTGTTACCTTTTATAACTAGCTCAAGTCATAAGTTACCATAGATACTTTTAGCACTCGAAGATCCAACTATTTCCAATAATCAAAGACTTCTCACCAATTACCTAGTATTTATATCTTCCACACCACATAAATGTTGCATATATATATATATATATTCCCTCTAAATGATGTAACTATTTAATAAGGGTGCTAAGTCACATCAATGTATTTTAGTTCACAAGAAAAAATAAAAATAATGACCTTGCAAACTCAAATGATTTAACTAAAATTTAATCACACAATCCATAACTTACAACTTTCTTTGTCATGTAATTGGGCCTCCCTTTGCTTATTGCCCAAGAACACAAGTTACAACCAAGTATGGTATCATGTTTGCACATTGCATCATAAGTTGAATTGTCATCTCGTTAACATGGTTTCAATATATTTGAAAATAAATATTATGTGCATAATTTTATGGATATTTCAAGGGCAACATTTTATACTCTTCTTTACACTTATTATCATACTTATGCTAATAATCTTCGCTTACAACCTAGTGTTGAGGAATAGAAGATTATATCAAGGATTTATTTTTCACACACTTCAAAGCAATTGATTTTGAACTTTTCTTTTCTCTTTTTGACCTAAACTAATACCCATTCCTAAGATCCATCCATGTACATTGGTATGACAAACATGAAACAAAATTTGATTGATTTGTATGACTAGAATGGTCATTCTTGCAAACTTGCAATATATTTCCATGAATGGTGGTTAGTCTTTTTTTTCTTAGGTAGTTGAATAGTAGCAAAGTTTTTAGTGCTTTTGAATTGGTTTTCATCGTCTTGCAAAGTTTGTCTACATCACTTTCAAGTAGTATTGATAGAAAAAGTGAATTTAGATTGTGATTTTGTGAAGTTGGTGCTAAAGTTGATGATGGCAAAATATTCTTTTTATTGAATGAATTGGAAGGTAAGGATATATTGGAAGTTATTACATCTCAAAAGGAAAAGTACCCTCAAGTTGCAATGATGGTGTTGGCATAGTAATCTCCTTTGGTGGTGGAGATGCAAATGTTGTAGCACCTATTAAGGAGAAGAAAGAAGAGTTCAGTGATGTCAAACATTCATGCTAATATTCACATATGCCTAACATTCATTTTACAATTCTTTTACAACTTTTGGAACAAATTTGTGATTATGTGATTAGAATGTTGATCTATACATGTGTTTTAATGCCATAATTATTGTTGGATTTGTAAGATATGGGCTTCATTTTGTTTGATTAAGGTGTGTGTTCAAGTTAGGTTATTATGAAATGGCAAAACTCAATGTGGATTGCTTTTCAACAAGTTATAGCAAAACCAAATAAAACATGACAAAACTAAATGTTGTCATGACCTTCTAAGCATCACAAGGTATTAGACCATCATTTTCATATTAACATTAGTGGCGAATTACTGTGACTTCCCACTAACTTCATAATGGGGGTTGTAAACAAATGTATAATAAATAGCCCAAACTTTCAAAAAATATATATTGGGAATAAAAAACTAGCAACTATGGCATTTCCATGGAGTGTTTCCACACACCCTACATGCAATTCATTGAAAATAATAAAATATTGGTCCAAGGTAGGATATGTTGTCACAACCTCATATTACTATTTTTAAGCTTTTCATCAATAGTGTTAAGATGCTATGATTAGCTATATAATTAAGTCTAGATTAACAATGCTTCATATAGCTTAGTTAGGTTAATATATTTTTATGTGTAGTTTAGCTACAAACTAGTTCTAATGTGAACAAATTCAAGCTAATTTGTGGATTGGGTATAAAATTCAAATTCTTGTGATCTCAAATCCCTCTTTGGTGATTTGAGAATCTAGAACATACTACATACACGTTCAAAGTCACTCAATCATGTGAATACACAAATAAAAGGAAATATGTAGCATTGGTTTTTTGTCCATAAAGAAATCAAGGATCCCATTATCTCAAAAATTTGTTTAAATTTATTTTTTGCCTACTTAAAAAATGTATATACAATTTTCATATTAATTATAATTAGTAAATAAAAATCAATATAAGTAGAAAAAAATATAATTTACAACTTTCTTAAATTTTATTAAACATTTAACTAGCCCCTTTGGACCAAGTTGTTGAAAACTAAAGATTGAAGTTCAACCAATAAGAAGATTAAACCTTCAGATCTTCAACCCATGGCATGAATATTTGTTGTTTTGTAAACATTATACATTCTTTCCATTAGTCACAAAGGAAGTTCGCAAACAATTCTAGATTGAAGATGAAGCCCACCCTTTCTCAATGGCTTTCAACATCTTCAAATGCTCAACACCACACCAAATAGCCCCAACATTGAATGCATTAAAATTGTGATTGTGATGACATAACATAATTCATATTTATTGCAAATAACATTCACAATTTATTGTTTGTTTCAAAGTAAATTTAAATGTTTTGCCCACATTAAAAAATAAATTCCAAAACAATTTCTATGAAAAATGTTGACAACAATATTAATAAAACCTAATAGTGTCATTGTAGTGCATGATAAGGTCATGCAAGAACAATCGAAAGGGACACACAATGCTTGAACTCAAAACATACCTTGCATAGCAAAAACTTATAATGGCTATATCAACTTCAACATAAATATTACTAATCAAATTAAATGTTATAAACCCTATAGATTCACCAAATCATCAACCATTTCATCAAAAAGGGGCAAACACATTTACTTGAACATATAGATTGCAAAGAATTTTTTATAATACAACACTTTGAAAGTATGTTGGATCAATTCCAACAAAACTAGAACTAACACAATACATTTTGTGCACCATTTCCCAACCTACCACCATATGAAAGCATAAACAAGACTAATAACAACACTACCATAATATAGTTAATAATTAATACATAGAAAACAAGTTAGTGCCAAATTGAATGCATAATTTACATGCCTCCTTTAAACTTTGCAAGATTAACCTTCATTACATAATGGAAACACCACCATAAATTGCTACCCAATGTGCACATGGAAAGCTTCTTGCTCTCACTAAACTACCTTTGATGTACCATCCTCACTAGAATGAAAGATCATGAAATGACAAAATTAAACTTGAAATAGATTCAATCAAGTGGGTAACTTAGGATGAGAAAATCATAGTTATGATGTAATGTTACAATAAAATATAATCAATTATATGATCATTTGATTCATGGTGTCATGTCAAAGGTTTCTCATGTGAAGCAAATGTGTGGAGTAAGATTGTTTCTTGTAATTTGAACTTCAGATTTAAGGTTAAGGGTCAACCATTTTATGCCTATTCACTGTGATTAGCCTAATGGAATTTGAAATGTTGGTGTTAATAGTGTCATTTGTTACTTCTATGTTGGTAGGATTGTGAAGGGATGTATAGTAAAAAGGAATTTTGTAACAAGTACTTTGAACTTACAAGCTCACATTAAAATTTGATAGTACAAGTTTATTGTGCACATAAAGGTTTGAGCACATTTAAACCTTTTAGCATTTCAATGTCTACTATTCATTTAACATTTTCTAAACAATAGACATGCTAATTAACTGTTTTGAATCATAAGAATAAGAGTTCATCGCATAACATTTCTTGGAATCAAATAGTGGGGTTGGTGATATAATTATGTTGATGTTTATTTTATGTTGACTAGTGTCAAACCTTTGCCATCTAGATAATCAAAGGTTCTATTATTTGTTTGCTATTAAACCTTTCAACTAATGGATGTAGGAAGCTCATACAAATGATGTTTTTGGAGTTTAATAATTGAAATGCATGCATTATCAACATCATGTGGTTATATCTTTTAAGATGATTGGAAGTGATGATATTGAAACCCATATGTGCAATTGCATGGTTACAAAAAGAATTAAGATTTTTTATGTCAAACTTAAAAGTTTGTAAGATATTGATAAGTTTTTTCTATTAGAGATTATGAAGACAAAGTACATGACTTGGCAAGAAGACAAAGTACATGACTTGGCAAAATGACAAGGAATCATACAAGATGTCCACAATTTCAATGTTTGTATTTTTTCTAAGGTAGCCGAAGTTAATTTATATTGCAAGATGAAATAATGGCTTAATTGATTTTTTTCCTTGGTAATGTATTTATCAAAATTTTGATAAATATAATGAGTAATGTTTGCAACTATGGGCTAACAAGTATGTGCATGTATGAAATATCTAGAATTTGCATAATTGATCAATTGTAGGAGTGAGGGCAATTATTTAAAAAATCTTATTGAAGTCAACTTCCATGAACACTTGCAATTTGCTTTCAATCCATCTACCTTTCATTATATACATATGATTTTGAATATTACCTTGATTACAATATATGTAGGTAGGATGTACAAATAGAAAAGATTCTTTGTAACAATTATCATGTATGTGTATATAAGATGTTTGAAAAGACATTATGTATCAAAGATCATGAAATTGCAAGCTCCCACTTCATTAATTGTGTATTATATAAATGTATTATTTCTAGAGTTCTAAGCATTATTGATTAGTTTAATAATTCAAACTATTTACTTTATGTTGTGCATTTTGAAAATAGTCCCACAATGTTGACAATGTCCTTTCATTTAGATACATCATAAGAGGAACTAGATGAAGATTATATTTCCTAGTCAAATTAGGTTTGAGGTTCATGATATTGTTTGATGCCTGATGTCATCCATCTTTTTGGAGTGTTTTTGTGTTTAACATGAAGCCTTTACCATCTACTTAAAAGAGATTTTTAGCTTTTGTTTACGTGCCACATATGATCATTTTTTATAAAGTCCTTAATATTGAGTAAAGATTATAAAACATTGTTAACCAAAATCACAACAATAAATTTTGAACATACCATATTTTGTTTTAATACCAAATAGTTTAAATATTCAATTTTTGTTACTTGGGCACTTCTAACACTTCATTTACAATACTTGGACAAATTTTCTTACTTTTAGTAATTTTTAAACCTTTATTTGACAACCTTTTCTTTTCTATTATACATTTTCTCCCATAGGTTAGTTATGATTGTTGTATTTCTCATATCCAATTACTAGAAGAAAAGTGTCAATTTGCAACTATAATTCACAACTATAAATATAGTATTTGCATAAATGAAGTTGCATACAACATTTAATCACAAATGATGAACCATCATGATATCAACACATTTCACATGGATGATATATATGGTCAACATATATGATCTCAATCGTTGACCATTTGTATGCAATTTGCAACTAATTCCCATTTTTAAAATTAAAATGATATAATCCATTCACATATTGTCACTTGGTGCGATTGAAATTTGCCATGTGGCATTATAAAAATAATTAAAAGATTCAACTTATGTAGGTATGTAAGTGGGTAGGTGGGTAGGTAGCTATAGATATAAATAGGTAGGTGGGTAGGTACATAAGTATGTAGATAGGTAAATATATTGGTAGGTAAGGAGTAGGTCTAATAAATACATTTTTTTAATTTAATTTTATGTTTAGCCTTTAAGGTCAAACTTTTTAGTGGTTCATCCCAAATGGCATATTATTTATAATGTTGTAAATGTGTGTTTTTATTGTTTCAAATGTACCTTTTTATACGATTTACAAGATTGAAATGAAATATGGGATAAATTTTGTAATCATAACTTAGTTGTAAACTACACCAAATTATTTATTACTTATTAATAATGGCTATTAGATATTAGTTATACCTATTAAGTATTAATTATCAAATAATTAACAATGAAATAACTAATTAATGATTTACTAATGATGAATTATTTTAAATTAATATTTAATTAATATTTAATCATTAATACTTAACAAATATTTATTTATTTATTATTATTATTGTAATTAATAGTAGTTATTATGTATTAAAATATAATATATATAGTTAATGGGTAATAATCTTATTTTCTTATGGACCTAACTTGTTTGTTGAATAATTAACTTAACTTAACTATTTATTTACATAGTTACCTACTTAGCCCATCCACAATACATGTAAAATGTATATTGGATATGCCTTAAATACAACATAATTTACAAATATACTCTAAAATATTTCAAAACATTGTAATGTACATAAAAAAATAAGTATATCACGTAAAGATAACCAAATCATGATTACTTTTGTAACTAAAATTTTGATATAAAAGTATTTTCTTAGATGAAAAGCTCAAAATATTAGTCAACATGGAAGGATGAAAATTTAATAATTGCAAATTAGTTGCACCATAGTTGCAATAATTGTTAGTTGTAAAAATGACAATTAATCACATGTAATCACAAATTGGATGGCTACATAATATAAAATTCTTTTAATTATATGTAATGATATGATGACAAGTATTGAAATTGATTATCATCTTCATTTAGATGAAAAAGGGGGAAATTGTAAGTTCAAGGAGGAATATGAAAATAAGAATGATGATGAAAGTTGATATTATTGAAGTCTTTTTTTTAAAAAATTTTGCACTCATGATTGTTTTCCATTAGAATAAAAATGGCCCCAAACTCCCTTTGAAACATTTTTGTCAATTCAATTTGTGAAGAAAAAATGCAATTACTATGGAAAAAAATTCCAAAACCTTGCATATTTAAAGCTTGTGTAATTGCACAATAAGGTGGACCAAAGAACAACTTGAAATTACAAATCTGAAAGTTCATTTACATTGTAATTTTTTTGAACCCTAAGATGTCAATTGTAATTAGGTAGCAACAATCCATCAATTCCAAGAAACTTTTTTCCATTCAAATTTTTGCCCTTGTAGAGTTCATTGATTAAGGCATGTTTGCAAAATTCAACATAAACCATGTTTTTTCCAAGATGAACTGGACTTTTGAGAAAATTTAATTTTCTTTACCAAATTATAAAAGTCCATAGATCATAAACTTCATTAGATAGGATTCAAAACCTTTTTATTTTGCTTACATTATGACATTTAAAAATTAAAACCAAGTTCCTAGTAAGGTTTGAAGTTCATCATGGAACTAAACCAAAGCACATCCACTTAATTGCTATTAGCATTATGAATATTAATATTCATTTCAAAAGTCCACAACTCTTTTAATTTTATGAATTTTGCATACTAATCAATTGCATTATGTACATATTAAACCCTATAACCTCAAAATGCATCCCATTTAACGATTCCAATATGTTCAAAATAGTGTGACAATTACAATCACACATATGTAGTAAAAAAGTGAATTGTGTTACTTCCAAATTGGTCCACCCAACCATGCATCCACCCCTTGATTGTTCCACTTCATTCATCAAAAAGTTAATTGAAAGTCAAATTGAACATCTCCACCTAGCAAATGACACTTATTACTCAAGGTCCTTGACTACTATTTCTATTTGTGGAAAGATGAACAAAAGGTCATACATTGAAAATTTGTTGTTGAAGATAAATGGGCATCCATTGAGCCATTTTAAAAACAAGACCAAAGCATATTTTTGGCTTGACATTATATCAAAAGTTAGCCCATAAATATAGTTTTTTTGAGATTTTTTGGTTGGTTTCGTGAGTTTACAATCATTACTACAAAATGTGGGTGTAGTTTACTAGTCCCTGTTCACTATACCAATGAATTCACTATTTTCCAACTAGTCTTCATTTATTAAAACTAGTGAATTCACTCAAAATCTAGTGAAATCATTTGGCATACATGGACACCTTTTGTTGTAATGAATGCTACATTTTGGCATGAAAATGTTTTACATGGTTGTGTTTTTTTAATTATGGCATAGTTTTTTTAAAAAATAATGAACTTTTTGATATCTTTAAAATGGATGAAAATTTTCACTTTGAACTTCATGAAAATATTTATTTAAGTTGGTATGAATTTCATTGTATAAGGATAGAAAAATCATTGGTCATATGGTAAATTTACTTGTCAACAATCTATATTTCAAGTTTTTGCCACACATTCTCAAGACATTATAAAATTTTAAAAATCAATTAGAAACCAAAGAATGATGTGGTTTATCCATTGTTGGTGTATCCATAAATGCAAATTAAACCTTTACCATTTAGCTAATGGAGGTTTCTATCTTTTGTTTAGGTATCATATGTGATCATCCTTGATAAAATTTTGACTATTGAAAAATTGCTATGAAGCATTGTTAACAAGAGTCATAACAATCATTTTCAACAAACCAAATTTTTTTGACATCAAAGTGTTGAAGTTTTTTTTGTGTGCAAATTGAATGCATCCAACACCTCAATTACAATATTTTAGGTTTGAACATGAAGATTAATTTTAAATATTTCTACAACCTTTTTCTAATAACCTTTTTCCTTTATGTATTCTCAAATAATGAAATAAATATTTTGGTTGAAAATTAAGACTTTTGGGTGCAATCATAATTGGGGTACACAAAAGGAATGCCTCATCCTAAAATCACTCTCACAACATTACTTTAAATGACCATTACATTTATGAAATTTTTTTTGGTAGATTTTTCTTTTCCTTAGGTATTCACATACTTCTTGATTAAAATAGTGGTGATTTTTTATGATTTGGATGATTAAAACATGTCTTTTAAATGTCGTGAAAAATGGCTTAAGAACATGTCCCACTATGCAATTTTATTGAAAAAGACTCAACATGACTAATAATATTTGTTCAAATTACTCCATATTTAAACCACAAATCAAATAAAGTATGATGAAATTATCTATGATGGCATTATTTTTTAATATGGTAAATTCACCAAGTTTTGTGGAATTGATGTTAGAATTTTGGATTTTTCCATAAAACAAATGCATTAATAAGGACAATTCCAATTTAATTTTGTTAATTAAAAATTTACATACCAAAGGTTTCGAAAGAAATATACAAATGTGGGTGCAAAAAAAGGATATTATTTGATGTTTTTAATAGGGTTTTGGAACTCCAAATGAAAGTATGCCATTCTAGAATGTCTAAATAGTCCTACATTCCTTTTTGGTTTATATTTGAACAAAACATTCAAATTTTGTTCAATTGATTTGAATCAATCATTATACATTTATTGGTTGAAAGCCTAAACATACATATCCCCCTTTCATTATTTAAAATCTTAAAACATTCATTTTCATAAATTCTTAATTTATGACTTAGGACACAAAACAAACGGGTGTCATGGCTCTTGTTATTGTCGCCTGTGATTGCACCCTTTTTAATAATTTATCACAAATTTTTGTCGCACATTTTCAAGACAATAATAAAATAATAAAATGGCCTAAAACTCCCAAAAAATGATATGGTTTACTAATTGTTGTTGTATACATTAAGATTTTAATGGCTTCAACACAAATTATTTTATTTTTAGAAATGTTGAAATGTTTAAACAATATTTTTCTCAAAGAAAAATAAATTAAAATCTTTAAAAAGTTCAAAATGGAATCTTCAAAACTAAATAATTATTCAATAGACATGTGCTAAAACTACTTTTATATTATAGTACACAAATTCAAAACCTTTATTTATTGGACAAAAGAAGAATATCTTCACATTCAAATGTTTGATCTTTGTTTTAATAAACAACATATCAAAATTTCAATTTAAAAATGTGCTTTTTCAAAGACCTTTAAGAAAATGCATTTGTAACAAAAAAAAAGGTATTATTGAAAATACAAACTCTTAACAACACGAGGCTAGAATACAAGTATGTGTCCAAAGTATGAACAAATCATAATTGTTCCTATTTTACATTTATGTGATTCCTACCTAATAACTAATTTTACATTATTTTAAACTAAATCAAGAATCTATTGGCATGAAATGGATTATATCACTCTAGATTTCCACTCACAAGCTATCATGATCTTCCACGTAGCATCATATTTACACCTTGCCCATAAATCATTCATAAATGTTAGAATTTCACTAGCATAATGGCCCAACAACTTTGATTTGAACAAATGGCATTCCCCTAACATTGTCCAACAACCAAGCCAAATTATTCCTTGTGAGATCTCAAAATAAAAAAATATTGACAAATATAACCCTAACCTCCCAAAAACACCACAAATTGAACCCTCAAGACAATAAATGACTTCGTAGGAAAAATGAAACTGCACTTGGAGCTCCCACATCAACAAGTACTCACATTCCTCATACATGTACAACACTACAAGTCCCTTGCACAAAATCAGGTGTACAAAACTTGAACTTTTGATGTCATGAATAAATGAATGTTAATAATCCTTTAAAGCCTATTGTCAAATCCATTCACGCCATGAAAGACCTACTATTCAATGTCCAATTTTCCAATTATAAAATTTCGTACACAACAAGCATTTTGAAAGTCTATAGTTAAATACACTAGGGAGTTTGAATATTGGGCATTCTTCCTTTCAATCCAACATTAATTAAAAAATCATTGAAAAACCCCACACACACACACACACACACAATAATGCAAAAGATACTTAACTTCCCAAAGGTTGTTGCTTTTATCCATGACTTATGTAGCTACATTTCATCCCTAATGCTAATAGCATTTGCACACCATGCGAAAACCAGAAAAAAATAAAAATAAAATAGTGAAGCGCATTCCAAAAGTTTCACACCATTAATGAAAACATGATAAAGTATATACAAAAAGTAGTGTAAGCAACAAAATACAAAGGTCTTTGAATAAAAGGACTAACAAGTAGATGATTTTATGGGGATAACAATATTATTTTTGGGTACATTATTTTTTAACTCTTGTTTGCATGAATTTCAAAAGATAAATTATTATAATCATGTTTTTTTTAAGTACTTGCAAGTATTTGAATTAGACCTAAAATTTGTGACAATTTGAAAAATAAAGTTCAAATACTTGAAAATAGGACCTAAATGTTATTGCAAATATTTGGTTTTTTTTCCTAAGCATTTCAATATTGATGCCATGAACATTTTAATATAAATTTTTAATTAATGGAGTTTTTTTCATAATTAAAATCATCTCAACCTTTTGAAAAGTGACGTTATTGTTGGGGATACTTTTGGGGTATTTTTTGAAATGCAAATGATATGACACAAATTGTTTTGAGAAGTTAAAGGGAGTCTAGAGATGCCCATGAAGAAAACTAAAGTTTTCATTTGTTTTGAAATGTTAAAAGAAGGTTAATTTTTATTTATTTTTTAATTCTTGTTTTCAAGTAGAAAACAAGATAACAAGTATGTACAAAATATCTTGTTTACACCCCACCATAAACA